>ENA-OOVX01000411-OOVX01000411.1-human-gut-metagenome-genome-assembly--contig:-NODE-411-length-12062-cov-1.388024_pt1 | contig 12062 bp, 10 predicted proteins | sample MGYA00241401_ERZ501309 | MGnify/ENA primary metagenome ERZ501309 (study PRJEB25962, sample SAMEA2042282) | human gut metagenome | biome: human gut; feature: human-associated habitat; material: faeces... | reverse complement strand
TCTGTAAGCGGGAACACTAACCGCAGTGCCAGTCAGATTCCAGTCATTACTGTCATTGTGCGGACGGAAGTAGACGGTCTGACCGTACCACTCGGAGTTGACTTCCAACTTGTCACCATCAGTCAAGGGAAAACCCATGTACTCACGGGTGGCCCCGGTGGGAAACTTATTGTCGTCCAGAACGTTAGCGGTAAAGTGGCATGTATTGAACGAGCCACCAATCTGCGTCCAATAGCGGTCAGCAGTGGCTTTGTCGATTTTGCCAGCATTGAACCATTTGGTAACCTGGTCGTACATGTTTTTGGTGATGTACTCGTAGTTGCTATCCAGGCCAGTAATCCACTGGTTGTCAGAGGAAATGGCAACACCGCCAGGAGCACGAGCAGAGAAAGTATCCGCCAGCATAGCCACTGTTGCAGGCATACGCCGAACAGCGACATCGCTGCTGTTTTCGTCTTCAGGCAGGCTGATGCTGAACTGAACTGTCTGGAGAATAATATCTCCAGTCTTATCTTCTTCAGTCAGTTCATTGCCCAAATCTTCGAGAGCCTTGAAGTTTTCTTCGCGGTATGCTTCATCCGTTACCGTGATGCGGCAGCGATAGGTAGCGAACAGGTCATCTTCCGTTACTTCAAAAGTATAGGTAGATTCTGTTGCACCTTCGATATCCTGCCAATCATTTTTCAGATTTGCAGTGCTTTCATCGGAAAATTCCCACTTGCCTTCGTCATTGACGCGGGCGGTGTAGGTGTTTTCCTCGTTGGATGCATAGATTTCAGTGGTTCCATCCTCAGCAGTACCAGCGGAAATGCTATAACCGTCCAGCACAAAGTTCGGAGTATGCCACGCAACCTGCACATCGCTGCTATCTGCGCCAATCTCGTCCAGGGCATCAACAATCGCGAAATACATCTCGCAGCCCTGCCAAGTGAAATCAGGTGTGCTTTCAAGAGTTTCTGCTTCAGTTGAGTCTTCCCAGACAAAATCGTACCAGGTAGGCTCGTCCTCTTCGTAGTTGTAGAGAGCCAACGCCGTATCAACAGCGAAGTTCTGCTTGCGCTGCCACTGATAGGTGACGGATACATCGTCACGATTCAGCAAAGCATCCAGAGTGACAGAATCGCCGACATCCGCAGTCAGTTTATCGCCGTATTCCGGCGTTACTGTCTGCAAACCGACGAAAGTGGGTTCTGCAGTTTCAGGAGTAGAGACTTCTGTGTCGTTGGCATCCGATTCAGAAGTCTCTTCCCCATCCACCACATCAGACGTTGCATCCTGAGTAGTTTCATCGTTAGAGTTGGCATCCTCATACGATTCATGCGTCAGGTCCACAACATCCGTGATAGTCGGCGCGGAAGTGGCATCAGAGGAGTCGGCATCATTTGAACTACCGGAATCCACCGCATCTGCCTCTTCCGCAGCCGGGGCATCCGTAACATCGGTCGAAACAGAGGTGCTGTCTCCGGTTTCGTCTGCGAACGCAAGTGCGGTCGTGGACATCATCGAAAACAGCATGCTGGCGGCCAATGCTACGGAGGTCACTTTTTGCATAATTTTCTGCATAATGCGATTTCCTTTCTGTACAGCGGCGTTTTTGCAGGCACTTTGGCTGAGCGCCACGCTTCAACGCCCCTGCACGCATTGCTTTTTGCTTCCGTACATTTTCTATCATATGCGATTCGCAAGCCTTGGCAATAAGCCAGAAAAACAAATTTCGCGGAAAGTGAAAAGTAACTTCTCAACGATACAAATAACAAAAAAGAAGCCGAACCATTATGGAACGGCTTCTTTATCACATATTTGGGTTTGTGCAATTACGACAACATGGTGAGGAAAGCTTGTGAAGACTACCAGTCAAATATATGGTATATTATTTACAAGAAGTTTTTGAAAGGCTTAGGCATTAGCTTTTCTTTTGAAACGGGCTTTTTGGGGCGGAAGAATATAAAATATCATTTTTCCATCTTTCGCCTCCCACGCCCGAACTTGCTTTCGTGCATAAGGCAGGAATTTATTGTAGTCATCAACATCATCAATCGCGTATGTTCTATCGTGGACGCGGTCAACAAGCACTTCACCTGTTTTAATGTTGACAATGGCATAGTCGGTGTACGGGTCCGTACAGCAGAAATTGTCCAGCAAATCATGCAAAGTTATCATAATAGTCACCTCAAATTACAAAGGAGTTGTTAATCTATGGCAAAGTACACAGAGGCGTTCTGCGTCACCACGGGCAGCATGATTTCTATCATGCAGATGCGTAGTGAGTACAATCACGACCCCGCCATTTATGAAAAGGTCTACAAGGGGCACTTGTTCTGCCCTGGCTGCCAGGCTGTCCCACTAACAGTAGTTCATACGAACGGGCAACTCTATTATCGTGGGCACCCACATGAGGAGCACGCCGATGGCTGTTGGTACGCATTGGATGAGAGAGTTGTGAAGAGCGTTACTGAAATTAACGGCGATAGTGAGGAGCAAGCTCTTTCTCAGCTTGACTCGCTCTTACGTGCCACATTTAATGGCAATCAGCAAGCTGCCAATGCAAGGGCGGCAAACCGCAATGCAAACAGAAGCAATGCTCCTGTTGTGCATCAGCAGCAAGAGGCCCGCAGGCGTCTCCCTCAGTGCCGTATTGAAGACTTGCCAGTGCGGTTAGCAACAAATGATAGACCCCAAGAAATTAGCATTTATTATGGCAAAGTGCTTTGCAAAATTGTTAACGCCAAGAATCCTTACAACGGGGTTGACATCAAGGTACTAATCGTAAAGGATGCAGTAACGAAGAAAACTATTATGGGGCTTACAATGTCTTTGACTGTTTGGAGCCATTTTGCAACCGAAACGCAAACATTACTACAAGCAACACAACGACCTGTCCATATTGCATTTCTTGGTGTATTTACATCATCGCAAGGCAGGGACTTGGGATTACCCTATACGTGCTATCTCAAGACTTCTACATACTTGCAGGTTTTGAGAGACTAAATCACTAACGCGATGAAGCGTGTACTATCTGTTTCCACACGCCAATCCGACAAGATGCGTTCTGCAAGCGCTTTATCTACATCTTTCACTAAACCTTCAAACAGTGGGACAACATATAACGTATAGTTCTCCGCAATGGCAATTTGCTGCGTAGCAGGGTCTTTAGCCGTTGCAATAAGTTCTTTTAGTTTTATGGGTTTCATCGATTCACCTTCTTCGCATTTAATTTTAATGGTATCGCACATTTTGGCAAAGGTGTTATAATACACAGATGTTATTCTTTAAAAAAGAAAACTCGTAGCAAGAAGACTTGTTGCTTCTATACTACGAGTTTCTATATTACCAATTACAGAATTTTGGTACTATTAGCACCAACCATATCTTACACTCCAAAAATAGCGGTAGGTTGTCCTACCGCTATTTGTATTAGTCAATTTTACAGCAACGAAGAGCTAACATACTCCTCCAGCTTGCTGCTCTGGCGTGCAGCCATTATCAGTAGGAGCCGAGTTCACTGGTCCCCCCCCAACGGTCGTAACCTTCGCCGTATTTATCTCCAGAATTGCTGGAATCGCCAGAACCACCATTATCGCCGCCACTCGGCTGTTCCGGCTGAGGGTCAGGCTGTGCCGGTGCCGGGTCAGGCTGTGCGGGAGCTGGGGCAACAGGTGCCGGGTTGGAAGGCGTCACAGCAGCAGAACTGTTGCTGGAACTGCTGCTTTTATAAGTCTTGTTGCTGGTCGTGACCTTCTTCGGCTGTTCAACCGTCACTTCGTAGTTGGCACTTTCCTCACCAGCAGTTGCGGTGATGGTTGCATTCCCGGAGGAAACGGCAGTTACCTTCCCATTGGAATCGACGGTAGCGACCTTCTCGTTGCTGGACGACCACTCGATGGTAGTTTCGGCAGCAACCTCTTCGGGAGCGACCGTTGCCTTAATGGTGTGAGAGTTACCAACCGTCAACTTGCCTTCGTTGGAGTCGAGCGTGATGCTTTCAACCTCATAGAATGCTTTCACATGAGTCGTCTTCTCGGTGACCTTTTCGCCATCCTGCATGAGGGTCGTGGTGATGTCGCATTCACCAGGCTGCAAGACCTGAACCCTGCCGTCTTTATCGACGGTGGCCACCGCCTCATCAGTAGAAGCGTAACTCACCTTCACATCGGTGGCATCAGCCGGGCTTACAGTTGCCTCGACAGTGGTTTCGTTTCCATCGTTGAGCTTGACGTCAAGGTTGTCGGGAACGGTGATGTCTTTCGCGGCCACTTTAACCGTAACCTTGCAGACAGCACTCATCTCAGAATCCGTGACGCTTGCAGTGATGTCAGCTTCACCTGCAGAGACAGCAACCACCATGCCAGTCGCATCAACAGTCGCGACGCTCTCATCGGAAGAAGTCCATTCGACCGTCAGTTTACTTGCTGCTTTAGCGAGCTTTTCGTCAGTTTCAGCGCTTTCACCGGTTGCAGCAGTTTCGGGGGTCACGGCCGGAGCATCGTCGGTGCCGTACACAACAGGCAGGGTAATACTTTCACCCTTCTCCACCATCGCAGACTCCGGAACCGCGATGTTCGTGATTTTCACGCCGCACCCTACCAGGCTGAGCGCCATCGCAGCGGCTGCTACCACTGCTAAAATGATAGTCTTACGTTTCATATTCAATTCTCCTTTACATCCCGGCGTCTAGTGCCGGGGCCACATTAGACTAATAGGTTCGACGTCAGCCCTACGCAGCTTTGGATTTCGTCATCGACGATGTGTGGACTCTTTTGCCGCCTATCCTTCTGTACAATTGCATAATACCATTTATGTGGTAGTTACACAATACGAACCCCGAAAAGTTCACAGATTGTTAATGCGGTCTATCGAATACCTTTATTTTATAGACAGTGTTTTGAATTGTCAATTTCATGATTAACAAAAAGCAACAAATACTTTTATTGATTATGACGAAATATGGCAAAAAGAAAGCGCACAGGCTGGTATAGTTCATAGAGGGACGGTTCTTCATGCAAAAAAGAAAGCGTACAGACCGGTATAGCCTATACGCTGTTATAATGATAGAAATGTAATTGTATCAGATTATTTCCGTCCTGCCTTACGAACAGGGTGCATCACTCGCATTTCAAACTTTCAAGGAAAGAAACTGCTTCTTGAACAGTAGAGAACGTCCTGCAATTCTTACATAGCCAGAGATTTCGCTCGTCTGTATCTTCCAGACCGGGCATTCCTTCTTTTAAGAGATTCTGCAATACGATTCCTGCATTCTTCACTGCCGTGGGATAATGTTGGGCAATGCGTGCCGTAGCGATATAGTTCCCCTTCTTGTAAGTAGGTTCTTCTTTTATGACTTGTCGCAGCATTTGTTCTTTTTCTGGAACGGTCAATACCGGAGGGGCAAACAACCTGTAATGAAGCATCAACCAATACTCGATGCATCCAGTTGTCATTAGCAGACGAATCCTAATCTGAGGCTTTTTACGAAGATGTCGTAAACGCTTGATGATTTCCAGTCGTTTGCTCAAGTTATCTACATCTTTTTCTTCTACATCAAAGAAAAACCATATCTCATCGATTACATCCGCATAGTCACGGTACTTTGGGTCCTTTTTGAAGCGGCTATCCGCATCGTCAAATAAGCCAGTTGATGACGGTCGCTTAAATACAGCTACATCCTGAAATTTACTTTTAAGAAAATCAGTATATGCCTGTTCACTTTCTCCTTCACAGAAAACACAGATACTGACCTTGGACTTCTTTAGCTTGCGAGCCATCATTCAACCTCCTCAATTTCGACATTGGGCGTCGCGCCATATTTTCCGAGGAGATAGCCCTTGCGGACATTTTCGGTCGTGCGAGTGGAAAAATCGCTGATGCTGTAGAGTTCTGAAGTACCATTTTCTTTGTCCTTGTCCACAAAATACAACTGGTCCTTACGAAGTAATTCCATGCTCAACAGGTCAGTGTTGTGTGTCGTAAAGACAATTTGTGCTCCATTCGGGTTTGTCTTTTTGCTCTGGAATTTGGCAACAATAAACTCTACCAGAGCAGGATGCAGTTCTTTTTCGATTTCATCTACCAGCAAAAGGCCACCCTTTAACAATACAGACTCAATCGCGGGAGCAATGGCCATCAGTTTTCTTGTGCCATCAGACTCGTCTGCCAGCTCCATCGAAAACATATGGCTTGTTCCGTCCTTGTTTTGGCCTTGATGCATGGATGTTGCGTTAACCTGCCCCATCTTGAGGTGTGTTTCCGAATTATTAGAGGTTTCAGAAAGCACGTGTATGAACTGTACAAGTGCAGCTTTAACCTCTTCGGGAATGTTTGCAGGCAAATCAGCTTCTTCGTTAATTTCTTTACTATTGATTTCGAATTTCATATCTTCGATACCAACATCTGCAGCCTTTGCATAATCGGAAATCGCTTTCAGCATATTAGAGTCGTTCGAATATTCAAGCAGCTGCCGGGGAATATCCGAATAGTCTCTTGAAAAATAGATTTTCTCCCGGAACCAAGTCATAGCTTTGGAGCAGGCAACGTCGTTCATGGTACATGCTACAGAAAAGAACAGTTGATTTTCGGCAACGACCTGACTAATCAGATTTCTACGAGCCTTCTCTTCGGTAAAGGTGAATTCCTGTCCTTCTCTAGCAAAAACCAGTGCCTTCTGCCCTTTCGGTGCATGATACAACGACTCAGCATATACCTTTTCTTTTGTGGCAGAAAAGGCATACCAATACTTGATTCCATCCAAGGTATATACAAACGAAAACTCTGTCGGCTCAGATGCCGAGTAGTCATTCAATGCAAACGGAACAACGGGGATAGCTGCTTTCTCATGCTGTGTCTTTTGTGCGTTTCTGATGAATTGAACCGCAAGCCAAAAAGCTCGGATAACATTGCTCTTACCGCCACCGTTCTTACCGTATATGGCAGCACCCGGCAGAATTCGCATCCCGCCATATGGGATAAGCACACTTTTCAACGTACTTACTCCCGTAGCTTCCATTGAAAGAGTCGCTTCGTCTCGAAAAGACCGATAATTTTTCACAGTAAACTCAATCAGCACAATACCACTCCCTTCCTTCTAATAGTATACCCTGCAAATTAAAGAAATTCAATCGAATTTATCAAAATTCATGATTTTTTGTTCCTGATTTAGTGCAAACAAATCGATACAGAAAATCACATTAAATTTTATCAAGCAAAAAAATGCCCCACCAGGCAACTGGCAGGGCAGTGAGAACGCAATCAACCAATATTTAGGTTTGCTTTAAGTGCTTCTTGCAACACCCCGGAGAAGTTGATGTCTGCTCGCTCAGCCATATCATTCAGACAGCTTGGAATCGACAGAGTTTTCTTGGCGGCCTTGTTGCGAATCCTCCCACGACTAAAGTCACGAGAATGCGGCGGCCAAATTATTCAACATTTTCACTATTCTCCTCTTCCGATACAGCTTCTTCGCTACTGTCTGTACTTTCCTCTGTGGTTTTTTCTGTTTCACTCTTCTTGCTCAATCGTCTACCCACCAGAACAAGGCGGCCGTTGTTGATGCTGTAATCACAAGTCACCAAGAAGAGGTACTTGTCCTTTTCGAGGTTAAAGGATTCCCCTCTAAAGATAGACGCACGGTCTGCAATCGTGTTGAGCATGTCGGCAGTCTGCTCTTCGTCCAGAACGTTGTTCCAGGCTTGAAGGTCGATAAAATCAGGGGCTGTACTGTATCCGGGTAAAACCAAGAGCGCAAAAATCTGATAGTACTCTTTGCCCTTCTCACTTTCCCAGCAAACCGTTCCGTTATTATCAAAGAACTCTTCATCCTCGAATTTGTCCAGAGTCCCGAACATGGTCCCGTCATTCATCTTGTGACCATAGATGATAAGGTTGCCATCCTGAGTCAAATCAGTGGTTTCATCGAGGAACAGTGTCCCCGCTTCAGCGTGTTCGCCATTGATGTTGGTACGCAGGTAGGTTTCGTTTGTTTCACCCTGCACGACTGGTTCGGAGATTTGTGTTCCGTAAATCGTAAGCCAACCTTTATAGTCGGAATTGATATCCAGCATTCCCTTAGACCAATCCGTGTTATCTTCTTCGGTTTCTGCTTCCTGGCGCATCTCAACCAGCTGAACATTGAGGTTCTGCGTTTCTTTTGTTTGCTTTGCATTTTGAAACAACAGATAGCTGATTCCAAGCACAGCTAGAAGTGCAACGATGCTGATAAGCCGGAAGATACCCCCAACAACCAGTCGGAGAACCCCGACCCAAGTCAGTTTTGTTTTGTTATCTGTATGCATTTGTACACCCCACAACGGCGCAAATTACGATATTGTCTATTTTTATTGTATGAGAATCGCACAATCCGGCAACTAACCACTGACCATCATACCAATTCTAAATTACAATATATTTTCTAAATTCCTAATATTTCTTACATTCGTTGTACCTATCGCGAATATGTTGACCTCAAATATGTGTCATGATATAATGAAAACAACACAACGCCAACAGAAGTCCAACAAAAAGGAGTGTTTGAGATGAAAGGGTTAAGGCGTTTACTTTTGGTTGCAGCAGCAACCGCAGGACTTGTACTGTCACTCACCGGCTGTTCTAAGACTGTTGATTTCCTGCAATATGCGGATGTCACATTCGATGGGTTGAATGGTCAGGCAACTGCAACCGTCAATGTTGACTATAACAAAATCGGAACCGATGTTTTCGACAAAGGCAAAACTCAGACGGATATGGATGAAGCTCGCACGGAAACGGCCATGATGGGCGAAGTGAACTACGAGGTCACGCCATCCGAGAACCTGTCAAACGGCGATACTGTTACTTTGAGCGTTGAGATTTCCGATTATTTCCAGAAAGAATACAAAGTCACTGCAAAAGCGGCAAGCAAGGAAATCACAGTATCCGGCTTGCAGGAGCCTGAAATGGTAGACCCGTTCGATGATTCGATATTCACAACAATTTTTAGCGAAAATCCTGAAGAAGGCAAAGTTTCGTTTGAAATCATCGGGACAATCCCTGAATTGAGACTCAACCTCATAAATGATGCCCCCGAAGATAGTCCGCTTAAAAATCTACAATATTATGTGGATGATTTCGACACGTACAAGGAATACAGCGAAGACGACACCATCGCCTTACATGTAAAACCAAAAGCTCCACAAGATTTTGCTAAAAAATATGCACTCACCCGCGACACGATTGAGATTCCCGTTAAGGGAGCACCCAAATATATTCGCTCTGTGGACGAAGTGACTCAGGACGTTCTGGATGCCGTCAAGCCGATTGCCGTTGCCAGATTGGAAGACAGCGCCGGGTCTGACTATACCGTCCACAAAGAATCGGTGTTTGATGCTGACCACAATGAAATTGGCTTTTCGAGAGAAAATGTTGGTGAGCCGCGTTGGGCTGATGTCGGGTACATGATTTCCTGGCGTAGTGGAGAAGGAGAACGCAACTACTCCAGCGAATACAACGACTTGTTCATTCCCTATGAAGTCGAATACATCGATGACAAGACTGAAGAAACCGGCACCGCAGTTCTCGGCTTCTGGATTAAGAATGTTATCATCGATGAAAACGGTGAGGTCGATGTAGACGGCCATGCATATAGCATCACGATGACAGCATATGACAGTCTGGAAGCATTTAAGAAGAACGAAGTTGACCGTTACTCGAACGAATACGATATTTATGAATTCCCGGTAAACTGGTAATAAGCCTCCTAATATAAAGAAAAGCCCCGATGCATTTCAGCACCGGGGCTCTTCTTATGCGTTTTTCAGTTCCGCAGTCTTCTTAGGTTTACGGCGTCCACCCTTGCAAGCAACAGCCACGCCATCGCTCACAAGATAGCAGCCACCCGCTACCAGCAGGGCCTGGAGCAGGGATTCTTGAGGAATGGCGGTATCGCCCATCTTAGGAACATCCTTTTTAATAGGAGGAACCGTTTCGGGGATGTCAGGCGCAAGATACAAATTGAACTTTGTACCCATATTCGGCTTCTCATCGTAAGCCTTATCGGTTTCTTCAGAGACCATAGCCTTGTCAACCGTGCCATGCTCACCAGGATGCGGAGAATCGGCTGCAAAGCCAACGCCCAAACACATCGTTGCGGCCAGCGAAAAAGACGCGAGAACTTTCGCAAACTGTTTCACGAAAATGCCTCCTTTGCAGCATCACAAGTTCCAAAAAAGCCCCGGAGCAAACCGAAGTCTGCACCGGGGCGAATCGTTAAGACAGCACAGAAATCGTAATCTTGGCAGCAGCAGTGCCAACCTCGATAGGATTCTCGGCATCGGTGGTATCATAAGCCGTGGAGGTAGCGGGGGAGTCATAAGAACCGGCAGCCAGGGCCTCGGACAGCTTATCTGTCTGGATGTGATAGTTAGGGTGGATAAGTCCACTGTTGTAGATTTCCTTGCCGCTATCATCCAGGGTGATGCTCACAACCTGAGCGTATTTATTACCGGGAGCATTCTCGATTTCGAGAGTGCCTTCAGAATCGCCGGAATCAAACACCGGATTGACGTTGATGGAGATGGCCATTGTACCCTCTTCCACGACGCGGTTCAGTTCTTCCTGAATCTCTGCCTCGCTCTTGCCTTCGAGCTGGCCAAGCTGTGCAGCGACCGAATCTTCCAGGCGGTTGTCGGAAGCAGTAGCATTTTTATTGTGCCAGAAGAACAGACCCACGCACAGGAGAAGCAGGAGAATCACACAAATCGTAACGGTCCGATGCAGGAGCTTGTTACCACTCTTCTTCGAATTTTTTTCAGGGGTCGTCATTGTAGTTGCCATGATATTCAATTCCTTTCCGTCAATTTCTTGACTGAGCTGTTATTAACAAAAGTTGGCCGCCGAGCGGCAGGTCACTCGACAGCCAACCCTTACATTTGGGCTTGCTTTATATTAGGTCCGGAGACTCTATCAGCGGTTGCTGGAGACGCCGCCTGCGGTAGCAGTCTGAGTATCGCCAGTCTCGAACATCGGGATGATGCTGTAGGTCACGCGAACGACAGGAGTGCAGCCAGCGTCGTTGACGTTGGAACCAGCAATCTTGGCGGTGGTAATCAGCGGCAGGGCCGGAGCATCGTCATGCTTGACAGCATCGGTGCCAGCGCCATCCTGAGCAACCTTGGCCTTTTCAGCACCAGCGATGAACCAGCCGTTCTCGGTGATGTCCAGAGGAGCGGAGCAGGTGGACAGGTCGATAGCAGAAGCGTTGTACATTGCAGAAGCAGGAGCAATGCTCATAGCGATTTCGCCGCGCTTCAAGGCGCTGTTGCTCATAGGCACAACACGCCAGGTTGCGGGCTCAGCCTGCAGCTCAGAAACCTTGATGGCCAGACCTTCACGCTTGGAGTTGTCGGTCTTGCTGTCGCCAACGGCGAAAGCCTTGCCGAAGTTGCACTGAGTATCGCCATCACCGATGATGAAGTCCTGAGACAGCTGATGGTTCTGGTCGATAGCCTTCACAGTCTGGCGCAGCTCATCGCCAGTCAGAGTACCAGCGGCCTTGAAGTCCCACTCGCCATCGATGTAGATGACGTAGCACTCACCGGAAGCGTTGATATGCTCATCAGCCAGGGTCTTGTAGATAGCAGGCTGCTGCCAACCCGGAGTGGTGGAGGGGTCGCTGTACCAGTAGGTGTAGGTCTTGCTGGTGGCATCGTAAGCGATGGAGAACAGCTCGTCGTTGGAGTGGTCGGCATCGTAGATGCGGCTGTAATGGGTAACCTTCACGATATCGGCAATGTAGGTGCGGCTGTTCTTGTCGATGGTGGAGTAGTTGCGCAGCTGGTAAGCATCCTTGGTCGGGGTAACAACGTTGCCGGTGGAACGGAAACCGTACATGCAGACGTACAGAGGAACAGTAGCCTTCATGTTGACATGGTTCACGGTAGCAACGGTGATATCGTACTCAACGCGGCAGTCATCGGTCTTCACGCCAGGATGCTCTTCCTCGGTCGGAGGAGTCTCGGGAGGAATCTCGGTGTCGTTGTCCAGGTAGATGTAGAACTGGGTGGACATCGTCGGGTCTTCGTTGGTGGCGGGGTCGG
>ENA-OOVX01000400-OOVX01000400.1-human-gut-metagenome-genome-assembly--contig:-NODE-400-length-12258-cov-1.879866_pt1 | contig 12258 bp, 9 predicted proteins | sample MGYA00241401_ERZ501309 | MGnify/ENA primary metagenome ERZ501309 (study PRJEB25962, sample SAMEA2042282) | human gut metagenome | biome: human gut; feature: human-associated habitat; material: faeces... | reverse complement strand
CCGGAGTGGAACGTAGAACCACGAGACGCAAAGTCTTTTTTCTAAATTACGGAGCCCAAAAAATTAGTCATATTTTTTACTGTTACATTTTGGGTATTTCGATGCAGTAAAATGATGTGTTTTTTTCATCACCGAACTCGATTTCAAAAAGTATGTATAATACGGTTTTTTGTTGGTGTTTGTGCCATTGATAATCGGGTCGTCAAAGGTCACATCAATGTGATACCACTTACCGGAAAGTTTCACCATATTCCATGCATGGCCGACGCTACCGCTTGAACCGGTTACAAAGCGGCACGGAATTTTAAGTTTTCGCATCACCATCTGAAAGGCACGCGAATAACCATCACACACTGCCACTTTTTTCAGCAGTGCTCCCTTTGCCGTGTGAGATACACTCGGTACATATCCGCGTTTGAGACTGTAATAATCATATTTTACATTTCGAATCATCCAATTATGTACTGCCTGTACTTTTTGATAATTCGTCATATCTTTTTTAATAACCGATTTGATAATCTGGTTTACCCGTTTTCCAACTGCTTTTCCGTATACCGTTACTTTGTACTGATATTTTTTACCGCCGGCAGATGACTGAATTATGGTGGTTCCTTTCTTTTTTGCGCGAATTTTACCGCTTTTTGTAACGGATACCACACTCTTTTTCTTACTCTTATACGTTACTGTATTAATGCAGTTAAGCAAAGGAATCGTGTCAGTATCTCCCGCAAGAAGGTAAATGTGGGAAGATGCAAATTTAATTTTGTTTGTCGTCGTAACGGCAATTCCTTTTTTCTCGGCATACGAATACGCCTTACTTAATTTTGGTGCTACAAAATTTAAGATTTTTCCACAGTCATAAAGGATATTGTCTGTCAATGTAACAGTTTCTTTTGGAAAAGAAATCACACGAAGCGATGAACATTTGGCAAAAGCATACTTTTCAACTGTCGTTACACTTGACGGAAGAATAATTTTCTTCACCTTTGAATTGTTATAAAAGGCAAGCGAAGAAACCACCGTTACCGTATTTGGTACGGCTACGGTCGTATCGCTTCCCCGATAAGAAATCAATCTGCCATTTTCAATCAAAAAATCCAAATTGTCGTAGGTACTGTCGCTGTTTTCTGTCGTTACCTCTCCAGACACAACGGAAAAGGATGCCGGCATGCGCTCTCCTAAGATTTCTCTTAAAATCGAAACCAGCACATCGGTATCTGACTGGCTTCCGTAAATTCTCGCATACTCGTCCTTTGTCACCTCATAGCGGACGTCATCCAGATAAACATAATAATGCGTCACCTCTGCCGCCCTGCTGTTTTTACAAAATACAGGCAAAAGCATACCGCATAAAATTAATAAAACAACAATTCCTCCGATTCTTCGGATTTTCTGATTTGTATTCATTCTAACCTCTTTTCCAATGCCTCCACAACAATTTCAAGGACTTTAATCCTTGCGTATAACTTGGAATTTGCCTCAATAATATGCCATGGGGCTTCTGTCGTCGATGTGCGTAACATCATCTCATCGACTGCTTTTTCGTAGTCATCCCATTTGTCACGGTTGCGCCAGTCTTCATCTGTAATTTTCCACTGTTTTTCTGGCGTTTCCATTCGCTGCTTAAAGCGTTTTTCCTGCTCATCTTTGTCGATGTGCATCCAGAATTTCAAAACAATTGTACCGGATTTTACCAAATGGGCTTCCATATCATTAATTTCCTGATAAGCACGTTTCCATTCTTCCTCCGTGGCAAAACCTTCCACACGCTCAACTAACACTCTTCCATACCAAGTGCGGTCAAAAATTGCCATGTGTCCGTCCTTTGGAAAATGATTCCAGAACCGCCACAAATAATGATGTGCTTTTTCGATATCATTTGGCGAAGCAATTGGCACCACTTCATAACCACGCGCATCCATACACTGGGTAATACGCTTAATGGCACCGCCTTTTCCACCGGCATCCCAGCCTTCGAATGCTAGCACCACAGGCACACGCTGCAAATACATCTGATTGTGAAGTTTCTCCATCCGCTTTTGCAAATCTTTTTTCTTTTCCTTATATTCCTCAGGCGTCAAAGAGAGCGTCAAATCCACACCTTTTAACACACTGTTTTGCAGATATGCATCTGTATCCTCACTTTTAGAATCCGTTTCCGGATTTCCTTTTTTCTGATTCTTCTCGACCGCCTGCTCCAGCCCGTTTACAATTGTCGTTAAAATTTTATCTACTGCAAATTTTTTGTCCATTGCCTCGACAATTGTCCACGGCGCATTTGCCGTATCGGTCTGTACCAGCATAGTATCAAATTGTGAGAAACATTTGTCATAATTCTCATTATTTTTCCAGTCTTTTTCTTTGACACGCCAGCTCGTGTCCTCACTGCCTGCCAAATGGTTTAACCGTTTTTTCTGCTCCTTTTTTGTAATAGCAAGAAAAAACTTAATCAAAACAACTCCATCGTCGGTAAACTGCTTTTCGTACCGACAGATTTCGTCCGCCTGTAAAATATCCGGGAACCCCTGATACCAGCTGTGATCAAAAATATGAATTCTTCCTTTTGCCGGCATTTTCGTCGCATAACGCCATAAATATGGATGCCTTTTATCCTCTTTCGTTTCCTTTTCCATCGTAAAAACCTGAAAACCTCTTGGGTCAAGAGGACGAATCATCCGTCCAATCATTGTTCCTTTTCCGGACGCAGAAAACCCCTCAAACACAATAACAATCGGAATCCCCATACTCCGGCATTGCCGCTGCAGTTCTCCCATACGAATTTCTAAATGTACCAGTCTCTCATCATAGTCTTTGCGAACTTCTTTTCGCTCCATCATTACCTTATCAAGCATAAGTAACACCCCTTTTCACTATCTTCTTGGTCTGCCCCACATCTGATTTTTACGGAGTAATTGGTACTTAGCATACGCCTGTTCCAAAATTTTGCGTTCATTAGCAAACTTCAGCAGATGATATGCCTCATGGTATTTATAATACCCCGAATCCTGAAAATATTCCTCCCTTTGCGGTTTTGAATAGAAACTATCCGACTGCATTAAAAACCAATGAACATCTTTGGATACCGTCCCTTCCGGCACATCAAATGTGTAGTGGCTTCGGTCAACATAGTCAACAATCCGGCACAGCGCACTTGCCTCCTCCTTTACTTCACGTAATGCCGTCTCCGGAAAACTTTCTCCCTGCTCAACTGTTCCTTTCGGAAGAACCCAGCCTTCATATTTGTGTTTCACATTTTTATACAACAATAATATCTTACCCCGGAAAATTACTACTCCGCCACAGCTTGTTGCTTCTATCATTGCAATCCCTCCTGCGTGGAAATCACGTTCCTCTGTACACGTGTTTTTTTCTTAGTATACCCCATTCTACCAATAAGCGTCAAACACCTTTTTAGCAATCGGAACAGCATAGGCACTTCCGGTTCCCGCAGCCTCTACAACTACGCTGACACAAAGCTTTTTACCATTTTTTTCCGCGTAGCCGACAAACCACGCATGAGAATCCGTCGAACCGTTTTGGAACTCCGCAGAACCCGTCTTTCCACCTGCCTTATATGGCGTTCCATAGTATAAAGACGTCGCCGTTCCACCTTTTACGGTTCCCCTCATTAATTTCTTTACTTGTTTTGCCTCTTTTTCTGACATTTTCTTTCCGAGTGATTTCGGTGTATTTTCAGAAACCGTATTTCCGTTTGCATCCTCAATCCGGTCAACCACATATGGCTGCATCAATTCACCGCCATTGACTGATGCACAGACAAGTAAAATATTTTGCAGCGGCGTAACCAGTGTCTGTCCCTGTCCGATTGACGCCTGTCTTACATCGCCCTGCGCCGTCTTGTTATCAATCGTAAAACGGGACGATTTCTGCTCCATTTTTTCAAGCGGAATGCTTTTGTTGTAATAAAAGGATTCGCATAACTTGCGCCACGAATTCCGGTTCAAACCATCTCCGATGGAGCAAAATGCTGCATTACAAGACTCTGCAAATGCCTTTTCCAAATCCACTTTTCCGTGCACTTCGCCGCCATAGCACTTAATCTGTTCGCTTCCTGTTCCAATTTTTCCGGTACAAGTATAGTGAAATTTTGAATAATTATCCTGTTCTCTCATAAATTCAAACGCTGTATACAATTTAAAAGTTGACCCCGGCGGGTACAACCCTTGTGTTGCCCGGTTATAAAGCGCCGACTGCTCCCCGGAATCCGATGTCAGTTTGTTCCATCTGGCATCCGTCAATTGATTGGGGTCGTATGATGGTTTGCTCACCATCGCCAGCACTTTCCCGGTTTCCGGGTCCATCACAACAACCGCTCCACGCTTTGAACCAAGTGCATTACTCGCCGCTTTGGAAAGCCCGACATTCAATGTGGTAACTACATTGTTTCCCGGATTTTTTTTACCCTTTAATTCATTAATCGTACTAAGAAAAGGATTCAGTCCGGAGGTCAGCATCGTATAACTTTCTGATGCCTCCAACCCGGTTTTCCCGTGCGAAGAACGTCCGACAACATGCGCAAACAAGCTGCCATACGGATACTTTCTCGTTTCGTTTCCTGAAGAATCCGTAACTGTCTTTGCCAGCACGTTTCCTTTGTCCGATAAAATTTTACCTTTCGTCACACGCTTGGCTAAAAGTTCCTGACGTTTATTTGCCGAATTGTTTAACACCTGATCCGAATCGTGAATGATAAAATAAACCATATATCCGGCAAGAATAAAAAAGATTGCCATCACAAGATAGGTCACAACCGCCATTTCCCGGTTCTGGCGTTTACTGCCTTTTTCCGGATTTTCGATTAATTGCTGCTTGTTCTTCATTTGTTGTGACCTCCTCTCTTCGGTTTCTCACATACATTCCCTGAATAATACTAAAAATCACAATCGTCGTTATAATGGAACTGCCGCCGTAACTGATTAACGGCAGCGTCACACCGGTTGACGGAATAAATTTGGTTACTCCACCGATACTCAAAAACACCTGAAAAATCAAAACCACACTCAATCCAAATGCACACAATTTATAAAAATTCTTTTTCATTTTTAAAGCGATATTGACAAACATAATAAAGGAACTAATGTAAATCAAAATCAAAAAGATACAGAAAATGACCCCCATTTCCTCTGCAATCGCAGAAAAAATAAAATCACTTTCCACAACCGGCACACTCTTTGGCATGCCCTGTCCAAGTCCCATGCCAAACAATCCTCCGGTTCCGATTGCAAACAAACTCTGGCAAATCTGATAGCCGCCCTGATTCATGTTCGACCAAGGGTCCCGCCACGCCGCCACACGCACACGCACATGTGCAAATAACTGATACGCCACAACGGATGCCGCCGTCCCTGCAAAAGCTCCTGCCGCCAGATAGCGCAATTTCATTGTTGCCACATACAGCATCATAAGATATGTTACAAAATAAATCAGTGCTGCACCCAAATCCTTCTCTAACACAAGGATTCCCACATGTACTGCCGCCGCAATACTGATCACGGCAACACTCTTAAAATCTGTCCGCTTTGCCAAAAGGGATGCGATGAAAAACACATAAATAATTTTTACAAATTCAGACGGCTGCAATTCAAATCCGCCAATCGAGATCCAGTTTCTTGCGCCATATTTTTCCACACCGATTACAAACACCAAAAGTAACAGCAGGACACCGGCAAGCGCATACTGCCAGCCGATTTTTTCCCAAATCGTAAACCGCTCAATAAACAACGGCACTAAAAGACACACTCCCAAAGCAAGCGATGCCATCACAAGCTGTCTGATTGCATAATCATAGGAAAGTCTGCCAAGCATAATAAATCCAATCATCATGCAAATCATCATGTTATTCCAGATTAGTTTTGACATTCCTTTGTAAAACACCTGATAGATTTTCGTAAAAAACAGAAAAAAGAATAACTCAAGTGCCCACAAAACCACATATTTAATTTCTTTTTCTTCCACTAAAATAACTGCACTGCAAACCAGATGAAGCATCACGATAAGCACACGCTGTGCCCGGAATACTCCCTCATTATTTCCTGCCGCCCGTCCGATAAACGCGCGGTAACTGTAGAAGGTATACAGAGCAAATAAAATAACGATTATATATCGTGAAAGTTCTGCTATAATAAGTTCCATGTTTTCAAAACCTTTCTCATTTCATCGGCTGTCTCCCATGTAAAATGGTGCCATGCCGGCTTATCAAATTCCGGCTTTTTCTCGCCGTTTTTTGTATATATCGTATTGTAGCAAAAATCACAATTATTTACCACATAGAATTTGTCCCCTTTGCCACCGGATACTAAAATTCTCTCTCTTTTTCCATCGCACCTGTCAAGCGTCCGCTTTAAGCATCCCTTCGTCACCATTACTTCTTTGCGCCCATAGCCACGCTTAATTGCCTGGCAGATACCAAATTCTGCCAGCACTTCTTTTGCGCGCTCATTTTCATGGTAAAATATTTCGGCAGCAATCCATGGACAATCTTTAAACCTCTTTTTTGCCACAAGCAGCGCACGGTGGCTGTTAATCACAACCGCACCGACAAACAGCCTGTTTATCAATGTCCTCCACTTTTCTTCCGCTCCCGCTTTCATAATCCGTGGGAATGAAAGAATTACCGGACGATTTTGAAGAAGTTTGATTACCTCATCCTCTTCTTTTGCAAATAAAGCTAACGGAAGTTCAATCCATACATCGTTTTCATCCGTCTCAACAGCTGTCCTTAACTGCTCCATCGTAGAAACTTTTAGAATGGAGGCATTTTGCCAGACAAGAAGTTCTTTCTTTTTATGCGGTTTTTGCTCTCCCACACTCCGTCCAGACACCGCCTCTCTCTCAAAAGCTGCTAATGCCTCTCGTTTTAATTTGGCGATTTCTCCCATTGGCACAAAGGAATCCTCCTCTAAAGTAATGGAAAAGTCCGTGAGTTTATAATTCGTATTTCCCATTTTCCGAATGCGCTTTTCAATTTCGTCTTTTGTCACAGGACGATTCACGGCTCTTTGTAATGGTTCACCAAACACTGTAACTTCATGCGAAAGTCCCTGCAGTTTCAGAGCAATCGGTTTGCCGATTTTCGCAGTCATTTTCCCTTTCAAAGAAATTTTGTCATCAATAGTTTCGATTTTTTCATCAATCCATGACAACAGTGCAGCATTTTTTGTACGATAAACTTTCTGTCCCTTAAATATCGTACTGCCCCTTTTTACATTGCACGTCACAACATCACCGGGTGCTGCTTCATTTTTTACCGTATACTCGTATGCTTTTGTATCATCTTCCAAGCGAAATTCTAAAATATCCTGATAATGCAGGGCTTCTTTTACACGGAATACCGCCTGTCCTTTGGACGCTTTCAAAACAGTACCAACACACGTACCAAAATGCCCGTTTTTTTTCGGATACATAATATTTTTCTTATCTGTCTCAAAAAGGTATCCGGCACAAAATCCGCCGCGGTTATAAATGTCTTTACTCCGCCTGATATCTTTCCACAGCCTGCTTTCTTTATTCTGAACCAATGCCTGAAAAGTTTCCTTCCCCTCACTCTCATAAACATCGACATAATGGCGGTATAACGAGGACAAATACGCGCTGTACTCCTTCTTTTTCATGCGCCCTTCAATTTTGAAAGAATCGATTCCGGCATCCACAAGTTCGGGAATATGCACAAGCGTACACATATCTTTTGTGCTGAATAAATGTCCGTTTCCATATGCACTCGTAAATGGAAGTCTGCACGGCTGCGCACACATTCCCCGGTTTCCACTGCGGTCTCCAATCTCCTCACTCATCAAGCACTGCCCGGAATAACAATAGCAGAGCGCACCATGCACAAACACTTCTATTTCCAAATCGGTCTGTGCTCTCATCGCACGAATTTCCTCAATGGTACATTCTCTGGCAGGAACAAATCTTGTAACACCATAGTTTCTGTATAACTCTGCCTCATCTCCGGATAAAATCGTCATCTGCGTGCTGGCGTGCAAATCCATCTGTGGAAAATTTTCATGTAAAAAAGACAACACGCCTAAATCCTGTACGATACAGGCATCAAGTCCCGCCTCATACAACGGAGCAATCAATGGAAACAAATCATTTTCCAGCTCTCTGTCCGAAAGCAGTGTGTTGACCGTCAGATATATTTTCTTATCATGCATATGCGCATACACAAGTGCCTCTTTCAGTTCATCGACACTTGGATTTTTTGCGAAAGCACGGGCACCAAATCGGCTGGTTCCTACATAAACCGCATCCGCTCCCATTTGAAATGAAGCATATAAACCATCCAGCGAGCCTGCCGGTGCAAGAATTTCTACGTTACTCATTCGATTCCTTTCTCCCTCTATCTTGTAAAGAAGGACTGCATTTTCAGCAGTCCTTTTTCTATCTTTTTTGTTTCAGTCTGGTCTCTAATTCAACCTGTTTTTTTTCTAATTTTTCAACCGAATCATGAAACTCATCGCGTTCTTTTTCAAGTTTCTTAATAGTATCCTGTAACTCAATAATCTCGTGCTTCATGTCTAACACCATTTTGTCTTTTAACTGAGTCTCGGTGCGGTATTCGCTTGCCTTTTTCTTCTCTTTGTAATAATCGTCGGCAATATTAATCGCAAGCAGGGTATTACGCAAATCCAAATCCAGTCTTGCATATCCCTCCTGTTTATGAAATTCTGCCAATTTACGATTAATGTAAGAGGCAATTTTCTGAATGTATTCCGGGCTTTCAAATCCACAAAGTGTATATTTTCTGCCATCAATTAAAACTTCTACATCATTTTTCTTTTTCATCTATGCACCTCACCTGCTCAATTTCCTAATAATTATACATAAAAAAACATTATTCGTCAAATGACAACCCCAAATGATGATATGTTTTTTCTGTCACAATACGTCCTCTGGGCGTCCTTGCTAAAAATCCATTCTGAATCAAAAACGGTTCATAGACATCTTCAATCGTCCCACTGTCCTCACCAATGCATGCGGCTAACGTGTCCAGTCCAACCGGTCCTCCCTGAAATGTCTCAATCATCGCCAGTAAAAGGCTTCGATCGGTGTTATCCAGTCCATATTTATCCACTTCCAGCAAATCCAATGCAAAATTTGCCACCGAAAGTGTAATGTTTCCGTCGTATTTTACTTCGGCAAAATCACGCACCCTCTTTAACAGGCGGTTAGCTAAACGTGGCGTTCCGCGTGAACGTCTTGCAATTTCTCTAGCTCCCTCCCTATCAATCGACACATGGAAAACCTGTGCCGAACGGAGAACGATTTCGGTTAATTCGTCAACCGTATAAAACTCCAAACGATGGACTACTCCAAAACGATCACGAAGCGGTGCCGTCAGCATACCGGCGCGCGTCGTTGCACCCACAAGTGTAAACTTCGGCAAATCCAGACGGATACTTCTCGCTGAGGCTCCCTTTCCAATCACAATATCAATGACATAATCTTCCATCGCCGGATAGAGCACTTCCTCCACCTGTCTGTTAAGTCTGTGAATCTCATCCACAAACAGTAAATCACCATCCGAGAGATTATTTAAAATGGATGCCATTTCACCCGGTTTTTCAATTGCAGGTCCCGATGTAATCTTTAAATTTACATCCATCTCATTCGCAATAATTCCTGCCAATGTCGTTTTCCCTAATCCCGGCGGCCCATATAACAGTACATGATCAAGCGATTCGTTTCTCTGCTTCGCCGCCTCAATATAAATCTTTAAATTTTCTTTTGCTTTACTCTGACCAATATAGTCTTTCAAAAACTTCGGGCGAAGACTATTTTCAATTTTATAATCTTCTTCCATCAGGTCAGTAGAAATCACTCGCTTTTCCATCGCTTATTCTCATTCCTTTACAGATTTTTTAAGCTCAATTTCAAAATATCTTCCACAGACATTTCTTCCGTAACTTGAAGTTTGCGTACCGCACCGGCAGCTTCTGATGCGGAATAACCAAGGGCAACCAGCGCCTCAATCGCATCTTTCTTCGCATCTGCTCCGGCCGATACATTTTCTGTGGCAAAAGATTCTTCCACGCCGCCAAAGACATCTTCCAAATGACATTTATCTTTTAACTCAAGAATCAGTTTGCTCGCAGTTTTTGGTCCGATTCCCGGTGCTTTCGCAATCGTTTTTGCATCATCCGAAAGAATCGCAAGACGGAGCGCATCGGTGTCCATGGCAGTTAAAATACCAAGTGCCGCCTTCGGCCCAATGCCATTTACCGTAATCAGCAGCTTAAACATGTCCATACTGTCTTTCGTCAAAAAACCATAGAGCTGCAACGCATCTTCGCGCACATATGTATAGGTATAAATCTTAACTGTATTTCCTACCTGCGGCAATTCAGAAACAACCGACCCCGGCACTAAAATTTCAAATCCGATATTCTGATTTTCCACAATAATTTTGTCCTCACTCACGGAGTCCAAAATCCCTTTCACAAATGCTATCATAGTTCCTCCCTTATGCCGGATGCATTACACAAGTGCGTCAAACACATGTAAAATCGGCTGAATAATTTTCATCTTTAACGGTCTGTTTTTCCAGTCCTCATAGGTAATCTCAATACTTTGCGCAAATGTATTTATAAAATCGGCTTCCACCGCCTGCCTGAATTCTTCATCATAAATCCAGACACCATTCTCATAATGTAAGTAAAAGCTCCGGTAATCCATATTGATGGTTCCGACAATCGCACAATGCTCATTCATAACTACTTTGGAATGAATGAATCCCGGCTCATATTCGTAAATACGAATTCCATTTTTCAAAAGGATCCCATAGTTATATTCTGTCATGTATTTAATATGTTTTTTATCCGGAATATGAGGCGTGATAATCCGCACATCCACACCACGGCGCACGGCTTCCAAAAGTGTCTCAATCATCGCTTCTTCTAAAATCAGATACGGTGTCATTACATACATTTTTTCACCGGCATAATGTATCATCTGTTTATACATGCTGCCAACAAAAGAGCGGGTATCTAACGCCGGACCGTCACGCAGTACATGGCAGTACATATCCGACTGAATCGATGTTTTTTCTGCCCGGTACCGCTCATAATCAATCTCCTCATTTTTAGAGCAGACTGCCCACAGTTCGAGGAAAGTAACTACCATACTCCAGACAACATCACCTTTTAACCGTACTCCTTCATCTTTCCATATGCCAAAACGCTCTACTAAATTGGCATATTCATCCGCAATATTAAAACCGCCCGTATATGCCACCTCACCATCAATGACAAGAATTTTCTGGTGGTCACGGAAGTTCATAAATAACTTACTGGTATATTTATGAATCGGATTAAACACTTCTACTTCAAAACCTTCTGCCCGCAGTTTCTGTGCAAAATCCGTGCTGGTACGAAGCAGCGCTCCAAAATCGTCATACAGGAATTTAACTTCAACTCCTTCTTCAATTTTACGCTTTAAAATATCATGCATCTTATCCCAAATTGCGCCTTCAGCCACAATAAAAAATTCAATGAAAACATATTTTTTTGCCCGCTCCAAATCAGCAAACAAATCTTCAAACGCATTTTCTCCCATATCATAGTATCTTGCCTCATTATTTTTTGAAATCGGTGCACCATTAGCTTCCATATAACGCGACATACGGGATGAAACCGGATGTTTTTTCCGAAATTCATCGGACACTTCGGGATGCCATTCTAAGTGTCTGTCCACACTTTGAATCGTCGATTTTATCCGACGGTTTAATTTGTTTTTTTTGCCTACTTTTCCCCAAAGAGCAAACATAATATTTCCGGATACCGGAAGTAAAATTGTAATGCACAACCATCCATATTTATAGGACATGCTGCGGCTGTCATTCGTAAGTGCCAGAATGGTGAACACACCAAACAACTCCATTACCAAATAAAATAATGAAGCATACTGGCGCAGTAAAAACGGCAGTACAATCAGAATTGCAAACTGAAACATAACCAAAGCCGCAACAATGCAAGCTCTCAAAAAGCCGCTCAAACTGTTTTGAACTCGTCCTTTTAATCCCTGAAGATGTTTTAATGGACGTTTTTCTCTCTGTGCCTCCATATCATTCTCCATCCTTTTCCCTCAAATTTCAAATAAATACAGTATATCACATACGGTGGTAATTCGCAAATATTGCAGGATGTTTGTATCAAGTGTGTATTGAGGTTCCATAATTCAAGAGAAACACGGTGCGCCTCGTGGGCGTTCTCACTCGTTGAGTACGTAGCGGTATGA
>ENA-OOVX01000399-OOVX01000399.1-human-gut-metagenome-genome-assembly--contig:-NODE-399-length-12268-cov-2.873577_pt1 | contig 12268 bp, 9 predicted proteins | sample MGYA00241401_ERZ501309 | MGnify/ENA primary metagenome ERZ501309 (study PRJEB25962, sample SAMEA2042282) | human gut metagenome | biome: human gut; feature: human-associated habitat; material: faeces... | reverse complement strand
TGAAAGGGGAGGGGGACCGCGAAGTGGTGGAGGGGTTCAACAAGCAAGAGCGGTGGAGGGGTCTGCGACAGGAGGAGTCTTGAAAAAATTTACGGGATATAATTCAAAATCAAAACCATGCTGCCGTGTGCTGCGGAAAAACATGACGCGGCAGGAATGCCGCCTTTGGTATGATTTTCTGCGTGATTATCCGGTTAAGTTTTATCGGCAGCGCAGCATTGACCGCTTTATTGCAGATTTTTATTGCAGTAAAGCTCACTTGGTGATAGAGGTTGACGGGAGTCAGCATTCAACTGCAAAGGGCAGAGTGCTCGATGCGGAAAGAGATGCGGTTCTGAATAGCTACGGCGTGACCGTGATTAGAGTGACAAACAAGGACATCGAACAAAACTTTTTTGAAACATGCGTATTTCTTGACGCGAGAATAAAGGAGAATCTTTCAATATGGGTAGATTGATTAAAGAAAAGTACAGCGCATGGAAGCAGGAGTGCGAAACCCGCTTCCGGCAGCTCAAAAAGAATGAGGAAGAACTTAACCGCATTTTCATTGACATTTACGGCTTGCAGGACGAATTGACGCCGGACGTGGCGGACAAGGATGTGACCGTACATCGCGTGTTTGACAGCAAAGACGATGTGCCGGAGTCCATGAAGGGCAGCAACTATGTCCGCACCATGCGGGATGAGATCGTATCCCTCATTTCCTACGCCGTGGGCTGTATGTTCGGGCGGTACTCTCTGGACGTGGACGGGCTTGCCTACGCGGGCGGCGAATGGGACGAAAGCCGGTACAAGACCATCGTTCCGGACAGCGACAACATCATCCCCATCTGCGATGACGATTATTTTGACGATGACATTACCGGACGTTTTGTGAAGTGGGTCGAGACTGTCTACGGCAGTGAGACACTTGAAGAAAACCTCAAGTTTGTTGCCGATGCGCTGGGCGGCAAGGGTACGCCCCGCGAGGTGATCCGTAGCTACTTCCTGAATGACTTCTATGCCGACCACCTGAAAACCTATCAGAAGCGCCCGATCTACTGGCTCTTCGACAGCGGCAAAAAGAACGGCTTCAAGGCGCTGTGCTATATGCACCGCTATCAGAGCGACCTTCTTGCCCGGATGCGCACCGACTACGTTCATGAACAGCAGGAGCGTTATCGCACCCAGCTTACCCACCTCACGGATGCCATTGAACACGCTGGGGCTGCGGAGCGCGTGAAGCTGACCAAGCAGCAGAAGAAGCTCCAAGAACAGGCTCTTGAGATTCAGAAGTACGAAGAAAAAATCCATCATCTTGCCGATCAGAACATTCAGATCGACCTCGATGACGGCGTGAAGCACAACTACGAGCTGTTTGCCGATGTGCTGGCGAAGATAAAATAATAACAGAAATAGAGAGGTGTGTTATATGAGTGGCGTTCAGTCTGCAACAACAAGTGAAGCTTATGCTCAATTTGGCAAGTGGCTGATAGAGCAACCCTATTGGCTTCAAGATGCAGCTTGGAGAATATACAGCGGCAAGGAAATTGATGATGCTCAAATCAAGCTCTACGCTGAAATGTGTGTTGCTCAGGCAAAAGGCGAAACGCCTTCATATAACCATCTCAATTCAAACGAGATATTCCAACAGAAAGGCAGCCGAAAAGTATCTGTTTTGTCTATATCAGATGTCTGCGGCGTAAATGCCTTGGCAGACAATGTTGGACTGGATTTCGCAGAGAACGGAGTAACCGTAGTCTATGGATTAAATGGTGCGGGAAAATCCGGATTCATGAGAGTTTTCAAGGAGCTAAGTGGATGTCCATATAGAGAACCCATACAACCAAACGTTTTCAAGAAAAACGGGGCGAGATCGCCATCCTGTAAGGTTGTAGTTACCCAAGACGGCACACAGGTGGAGAAAACATACGATTTGTCGGTTAAACAAGAAAACTCTGTCCTTGCGGTTTGCGATGTGTTTGACACAAGGATATCGAATCAGTATATTTCTTCAACAAATAATGTGTCCTACCAGCCTTTTGTTTTTACGGTACTATCAGAGTTGGCGAAGATTGCTGACAGAATTGGGGGACACATATCTTCATTGGTAAGTACGCTTCCCAATGTATCAGTTACAATTCCAGCCGAACTGGAAACATCTCCATCCTTGCAATGGCTTAAAAAAATTGACAAGGATACAGTTGTTCCAAGTGAACTCCTTGTTTGGGACGATGGTAAAGAAAACGAGTATCTTGAAATTCAAAAGCTTTTGAATAGCGAAAGCGTTAAACAGCAACAGAAAATAGTTGCGGCAAATATTAAAAGCGTTTCCTCTATTTTGGATGACATCAGAGAGGTTGTTCATTCTTACGATAAGGATAGATTCGTTCTATGTTATCAGAAAATGATGGAAGCGAAGAGACGATTCGATGCGGCACAAGCTCTCTTTAGTGCTGATGCGCATAAGCAAGATCAAATAAGCATTAACTCAAGTGATTGGAAGACACTATGGTCAATGGCAAGAAAATACTACGAGGAGTTTATCTATCCTGAAAACGGAGTGCATTTTGCGGATGATGGTTCTCTTTGTCCAATATGTCGCCAAGAGATCCGCGGCAGTGTTTATCAAAGGGTTAATAGTGTTGATCAGTACATTAACGGATCGTGTAGCAGTGACTATCAAGCATCCCAAAAGGCGTTTGCGCAGTTATATAGTTCAGTGACAAATAGGCGAATCACGGCTGCATTTGCAAAAAACACGTTATCCGACATTATCAACAAAGATGAACTAAACGCCGTTGTGACTGCCTACGAGGTAATAGAGGCAGCAAAAGCCCAGCAAAGCGATGAAGCGCGATATAAAATGTTGGTCGAGCTAAATCTGGGATATATTGAGAAAATATTAAGTGAACAACTTAATGCGTTGACAAATAGTGCAAGACAGTTGGAGGAGGCCTTGCAAGACGATGCAAAGCTCAAACTGAAAGAGCGTCTTGAGCAGTTGCGGTCACATAAATGGGTGTTCGATAACCAAGCGACAATTCGTGAAGCGGTAAGTAATATACGTCACCGTGAAGAGCTTGCCGCAGCAAAGCCTTTTCTCACGACGAACAAAATAACAATGGAAACAAATAAACTTGCCAACGCCTTAATTACGCAAGCGTACATAGATCGTTTCACAGAAGAATTGTCAAAAATGGCTCGCAACATAAAGGTTAAGCTTGAAAAAGCTGCCTCACAAAAGGGAAATTCTCCATATAAGGTTACGATGGATGCTTGCGATTCGAAGAAATACAAACCGGAAGACATTTTGAGTGAAGGTGAGCAACGAATTGTTGCACTGGCGGCGTTTTTTGCCGATGCTACGGGTCGAGAAGATTGTACACCCATCATTATAGACGATCCAATATCCTCGCTTGATTTGAATTACGAGGAAAGTGCAACAAAGCGAATTGTCGAAATTGCAAATAGTAGACAGGTAATTGTTTTCACACACAGAATATCTTTGCTGGTGGGAATGAGTGAAGCTTGCGCTGCGGGAAATGTTCCAATTAAGGAATTGCATATAAGAAGCACGCTGAGTGGAAAAGGACTACCGGACTTTGAGGATGTTTATCACGGAAATGTTAAAGGTCAGCTTGGTGGGTTGAAAGATAAATTGAGCCGTGCTAAAAAAATGGATGCAGACTCAGCAGAATACAACGATTGCATCGGACGGGTATGTCAACAGTTCAGAATATGTGTTGAACGCTCCGTAGAAGACGTTCTCCTTTTGGGGATTGTGCGACGATTCCATCGGAACATACGCACGAACGACATGGTTACTAAACTTCCCGCCATCACAGAGCAAGACTGCAAAATGGTAGATGATATGATGACGAAATATTCGTTTGTCGAGCATTCTCAGCCATCTGACATACTTCCATTGCAATACACCATCGAGGAAATCGAAAATGACATTCAAGCGTTCATGACTTGGATTACGGAATACAACAAAAAAACAAAACGCTAAATAAGGAGGTGGAGTGTTGTGTCCACAGAATCCATCCAATTTACACTCAGAGAACTTTTTGCCGCCCCTCTGCCGGAGTTCTATCAAAGGCGGATCATCTTCTGGCAGGACGAGGATCGGGAGTTCGAGGCTATGCTTGATGAGCTTTCCATCCCTGATGTAACAATCATCAAGCTCACCGGCACGAACAATTTTGCCATAAAAAAGCTGCTTCTGCACGATGACCTCTCAGGAAACTACCTGATTTACAATCCCTTCTCTTATGCTGATCCAAAGGATAATTGGCTACTGGATATTGAGAAATTCAGCGAAGAATACCGCGCCGACCTCATCTCTACGCGCATGAATGAGCTGAATATTGAGGCAAGTCCGGCGATGCGCAAGACGGTAAAACTGTACGCAAAATTCTTTGACAGCAAAGAGCGGATTGAAAGGCTGAAAAGAATTGGGCGAGAATACCATACACCGTTGCAACTTCATATTGACATTATGGCTGTGCTGGCAGGACTAAACGGCGGCTCTGCGCAGGATGTATTTATTGCTGTCCTTTCTGCAGGACAGGATGAGGAAAACAATGCCGTCCTCAGCAATATCAAGAAGTTCGGTAACATTGACGCCTTCTGGCAGCTTGTCCGCAAGTACACAGGCTTTATCCATGAGGACGGAAAAACGCTTGACCTGTTCTCCGCTCATGTGCTGCTGACTGCCCTTGCGCAGACAATGAATCCCAGCGTTCTCAAAGGCTTGGAGCGTTTCATCTCTGATTCCAACAAGGCGTATTGTTACAGTATTGTCCACGAATGGCGCAACCGCGAGGAAAACGGTGCGCTCTGGGAATTGTGCCGCAGTGTGGAGCAGGAGTTGCATCTTGCTTCCCGATTTGAAAAGCAGGATATTGAAACGCTGCTGACAGCAGACATTTTCCCGTCCATTCATGAGGTCATCCTGAGCCGCTTCTTCTCCGAAATTGCAGATCATGTGGTAAAGACCGAGCTGATGCTGAAAACTGCGGAAAACCGCCGCACTTCCGGATGGATTGAGCGGTTCGAGAACTATTATGACTGTCTCTACTATGTTGCAAAGATGCAGAACTTTTATCAGGAGAATGCAGCAGGCTTCCATATCGTAGAACCGAAAGCAATCTGGAAGCTCTATACGGAGAAGGCGTATGAGATGGATAGCTTCTATCGGCACTTCCACTATGCCTTCGGATGCACTCTCAAGAACAGCAATGTGCTTCTGGAAGATAAGCTGAAACACGCAGCAGATTACGTTGAGGGACTGTACCAGAACTGGTTCCTCAAGGAGCTGACCGGCTGCTGGACAAAAGCAATTTCTGACAACCTTGCCACATTGGGTTATGTGTCCGAGATTGGCAAGCAAAGAGACTTCTACTCTCACTATGTTAAGCCGCTTGCGGGGAAAAACTCCCGCGCTTTCGTGATTATATCCGACGCTCTGAGATATGAAGTTGCTGCGGAGCTATGCGATACCATCACCCGGACAACCAAGGGAACAGCGAAGCTCGATGCTGTTCAAGCAGTTTTTCCCTCAATCACAAAATTCGGTATGGCGGCTCTTCTTCCGGGGCGAAAGCTGTCTGTCAATGACGGCATGGATGTTCTCGTGGACGAAATGCCCACCCGTTCTACTGATGAGCGTGGCAAGATACTCTGTGCTGCTAACATGAACAGCGTGGCAGTTCAATACACGGACGTTCTGAACATGAAACGCGCCGAGCGGCGTGAGCTTGTGAGCGGCAAAGAAGTCGTGTATATCTACCACAACACGATTGATGCTATTGGTGACAAAGCTCCAACTGAGAAAAAGGTGTTTGATGCTTGCGAAGACGCTATGCAGGAGCTTTCCAATATTCTTCGTATTGTCATCAACGATATGCAGGGAACAGACATTTTCATCACCGCAGATCACGGTTTCCTCTACACATACAGTCCTTTGACCGAAAGCGATAAGCTGGGTAAGGACGCGATCAGCGGCAAGGTCTATGAAATTGGACGGCGGTATGTGCTGGAAGAACCCTCCGCAGTAGCGGAGTACCTTGTGCCGGTTCAGCTTGACGGTGAGATCGTCGGTACTCCGGTCAAGGGCTACACGCCTTTTGATTCCACACGCATACGGGTTTCTGGTGGCGGTGAGAACTATGTCCACGGCGGTATCAGCTTGCAGGAGCTTGTTGTGCCTGTTATTAGCTTCAAGAATCTCCGCTCCACAAGCAAGAAGTATGTGGAGGTTTCCAACGCAGAATTGAAGCTGTTGAGCGAAAGCCGCAAGGTGTCCAACCTGCTATTCTCTCTGGATTTCTACCAGCGTCAGCCAGTCGGGGAGAAGATTCAGCCCTGCACCTACTACATCTATATGACGGATGATGAGGGCGTGGTCATCAGTGACCGTCAGGCTGTCATTGCAGACCGCACAAGCACAAATGCTTCCGAGCGCGTCTTCCGTGTGCGCCTCAATTTGAAAGCCGGTGCCTATGACAAAAACAAGATTTACCGCCTTGTTATCGCCAATGATACAGATGTCCCGGAAGAGGCTGAGTTCCATATTGACATTGCCTTTGCGGATGACTTCGGATTTGACCTGTGAGGGAGAAACAGAAAATGAGCGAGTATATTGAAACGGTATCAACAGAGGATGCAAACGCTGTAATCGACAGCAAACTGCGCAAGGTATTCGACGGCAGGATTGTCCGCAAAGACCTTACAAAGAAAATCAAGGAAGGGGCAAATGTCCCCGTTTATGTCCTTGAGTTTCTTCTTGGACAGTATTGCAGTTCCGATGACGAGGATGTCATTGAAACCGGCGTTGCAAACGTCAAGCGGATTCTGGCTGAAAACTACGTCCGCCCCGACGAGGCGCAGAAGATCCTTTCTGTCCTCCGTCAGCGAGGCAGCTATACCGTGATTGACAAGATCACGGTTAATCTCAACATTAAGACGGACAGCTATGAGGCGGAGTTTTCCAATCTCGGAATCAAAGCAATTCCTATCTCTGAGGATTACCCGACTAAATACGATCGGCTTCTCTGCGGCGGTATCTGGTGCATTGTCCAGCTTGAATATGAATATGTGGAAGAGGATAAGCGCAGATCCCCAATACTTATTCATAAGCTCACGCCTATTCAGATGCCTCATGTGGACATTGAGGAATTGAAGCAGGGGCGAAAAGCGTTTACGCAAGAAGAGTGGATCAAGATTCTCCTTCGCTCCATCGGTATGGAACCGGACAAGTTGAACGACCGCGAACGCTGGCTTCTGCTTGCCCGTATGCTGCCGCTTGTCGAGAACAACTTCAACCTCTGTGAGTTAGGTCCGCGAAGCACCGGAAAATCCCATATCTACAAAGAAATCTCCCCGAACAGCATCCTTGTTTCCGGCGGTCAGACTACCGTTGCCAATTTGTTTTACAACATGGGCAGAAAAACTGTGGGCTTGGTCGGCTTGTGGGACTGCGTGGCGTTTGACGAGGTTGCCGGTATCAAGTTCAAGGACAAAGACGGCATCCAGATCATGAAGGACTATATGGCATCCGGCTCCTTTGCCCGTGGAAAGGAAGAAAAAGCCGCGACCGCTTCTATGGTCTTCGTCGGCAACATCAATCAGAGCGTGGATGTGCTGCTGAAAACGTCCAGCCTCTTTGACCCATTCCCTCCCGAAATGGGAACGGACACAGCGTTCCTTGACCGTATGCACTGTTATATTCCCGGTTGGGAGATACCGAAGTTCCGCCCGGAGCATTTCACCAACGACTATGGCTTCATCACCGACTATCTGGCAGAGTTTATTCGGGAGCTTCGCAAGGAGCAGTACGGTGATGCACTGGACAAGTATTTCCGCCTTGGCAAGAACCTCAACCAGCGCGACACCATTGCCGTCCGCAAGATGGTTGGCGGCATGATCAAGCTGCTCTATCCGGACGGAGAGTTCACGAAAGAACAGCTCGAAGAAATCCTCAAGTTTGCGCTTGAAATGCGCCGCCGCGTCAAGGAACAACTCAAAAAGCTGGGCGGCATGGAGTTTTATGACGTCAATTTCTCGTACTTTGACAACGATACCTTTGAGGAACATTTTGTCTCTGTTCCAGAACAGGGCGGCGGAAAACTCATCCCCGAAGGAATGTGCAATCCCGGTCAGGTCTATACAGTTTCGCAAGGAAAGAGCGGCATGATTGGCGTCTTCCGTCTGGAATCGCAGATGCTTCCCGGCAACGGCAAGTTTGAGCGGACGGGGCTGAACTCTGACGGAAAGTGCAAGGAAGCGGCAAATACCGCATTCAACTATCTGAAAGCGAACGGCAACCGCATCAGCGGCGCGATCAGCACAACAACAAAGGACTATATCATCAACTATCAGGATTTGCAGGGCATCGGCATGACCGAGAAACTTGCGCTTCCCACGCTGATTGCACTCTGCTCGATTGCGCTTGGGAAACCGACCCTCAGCAGTCTGGCGGTACTGGGCGAGATCAGCATTGCCGGAACGATGCTCAAGGTGGACGAGCTTGCAAATGCCCTCCAGGTCTGCCTCGATAGCGGTGCAAAGAAGGTGCTTCTTCCCATTACCTCTGCGGCTGACCTCGGAACAGCTCCCGCCGATCTAATCGGCTGCTTCAACCTGATTTTCTATCAGAGTGCGGAAGACGCTGTTTATAAAGCATTAGGCGTTGAGTGACATCCCCTGATTGGAAGGAGGCGTACCCATGTCCAAGAATAAACGGTCAAAAAAACGTGAGCGCATTCCCGTAATAGATACCTTGATTGACCTTGCCGGAGCAATGACCTTAGATTATCTTGCAGCAAAACGTAGGCAGAAAAATGGGACAAAACGCAGCAAGAAAATTGATCCATACGCTGCAACCGGTGCTGCAATGGGCATGGGGCTAATTAAGGACACCGATGATATCATCAAGTTTGGCGGTGTCCTTGGCGCAATGGGAGCTTTTGATTCTGATGATGATTTACCAATTAGCACAGCCGCATACATGGCTCACCGTGATAATCGCTATGCTTGGCGTTTGAATTGCGAGGATGGCATCGCATACGGTATCGATCCAAACGATTATGAGACAAGAGACGAATATAATGAGGCTCTAAGCAGGGAAAAACACGGATGGCGTGATTACTGTGAATATGACTCAGACTACGGGATTTCACCAGAAGACCACGAGACCGAAGAAGAATATAATGCAGCAATAGATACAGCGGAGTCCAATAGCTTTAATAAAAACGAGGATGATGAAACGATCATCCCAGATGATTCCTCCGAGAATGTTGGGGGTGAGACATCTCCCGAATGCACGCCAAAAAGTGGTAGTGACCCGATTGGAAAACATGATCCGTATGCAGCAGATGATTTCCATGTATATGTTTACTGCCTTGTAAAACTGGATGAAACAAACACGAAAAGTTCTACCGAACGGAGGATCGTACCTTGAAACGAGGTGAGGCGGTTTTCGTTCCAGACGAAAGCTCAGGCAGAAAAATGAGAGGAACAATATGTTCTATTGAGCATCACATGAGTTTTTCTGTTCCAAAGCCCGTGGAGGAAACTCCTGAAATTATCGGAAGGGCGTGATTGATGAATGGATTGGGACTCCTATTATGAGAAATTCTACGACTGGGCAACCAGCACGCAGATTAAAAAGATGTCCTCATTGACCTCGTTTGGTGCATCCGCCGAAGTCTCCGAGGTCGCGCAGGAGTATATGGATGAGAAGGCAGCATCTCGGCTTATAAAAAAAGCGGTTGCCTATGGTGTCCAGTTCACGCCAGATGAAATCTATGACCTTTCCGGCTGCTGCGATATATCAGCCATGAATGAACTACTGAAATCTGCAAAATGCACCTTTACGCAGGAGTAGTTGGAAGACCTTTGGGGTTCCGCAGACGATGAAGTTCTTGAGCTTGTAGCAAGGCGCAATCATGTGACTGTGTTTGCAGATGACGAGAATGAAGCCCCTTCCGTAGAAGATGAGATCGATTTTGACGAACCGAAGCAAAAGGAGCCAAAGCTCGGATTCTTCTCAAAGCTCGGGTTGGCATTTGCGGTTGGAAGTCTTTTGGATAAGAAAAGCCAGTCTCACCACGGACATTGTACCGGTGACTGCGCAAATTGCCCTCCGCATTATGGGTATCGCTATGGAAGGTGGTATTATGGGCATGATCATACACACGGCTGTGAGTTTGGCGGAAATAAAGGCGGAGGCGGACTGTAAAGCACAGGATGAAAACAAGCACACTGCTTTTCGACTGAACGTGATAGGAGGCGCACATGGATAACCCTTCTTTCAATCAGAATGGTATCGAATACAACGGAGAACAGATTGCCTACAAAGACAGCACCTATGAGCTTGTATCGAAGGTAGCATATCTGATCGGCGTCCCGCTCCGTATTTTTCAAAATGAACACGAGCCGCCGAAGATAGAGATATACAACCGGCTTGAGCAGGATAAAAATGCCCGCATCATCCGAAATCTATGTATCATCCGCACCGCCATTGAGCGCAATTACCGGAAAATAAATGACATCATGCGGATGGAATACCGTGGGCTTCTTTCGATGCCGGAGATCCTTCCAACATCCAGTATGCAGCAGCTTTCAAATGACGGAATCAGCTTTATCAAAAAGTCGAGTACAAAGCTCTGCCACCACATTATCGAGATCAACCGGCTGATTTCAGACCGCATTAACAACTGCAAAAGCCTCTTTCCAATCTGGATTAACTGGGCGTACATAAAAGAGCTGTTCATTATGCCAAACGGCTTGACAGAGGACGGAACGAAAGATGCTGCGGACATCTATTACGCAAGTCTCTCCTACTACCCCTATCAAATGTACATCAACTGGGTACCGATGGACGAGGGTAATGTCCTCTATAATGACAAGAAGTTTGCTACCCTGCTTTATCAATGGCATTGCGACGCCTTCACGGAATACAGTAAAGTCTCCGATGCAGGGGCTTTTGTAAAAAACAATATCTACGACTTCATAGATGACAGTGAGAAGACCGTATTGGTAGTGGACTGCGAAAACTCTGACCCGTACAAGCTGTGCGCCACGCTCAAAAACCTTGATTATGAGGTCATGCAGAAAATTACGGCGATCATTCTCTTTGATGACGTACATACCGCTACGGCATGGCGGATTCTTGAAAACTACACCCGCATCCCCGTTGAACATATCATGATTGAGCGGATCAAGCAGAACAAATCACTGGTAGACATCAAGCTCACCGCAAGAGCCTGTCAGGAACACTACCAGAAGCAAGTGGATTCCTTCGTCATCGTCTCAAGCGATTCCGACTACTGGGGGCTTATCTCTTCCTTGCCGGACGCCAGATTCCTTGTCATGATTGAGCGGGAAAAATGCGGACCGGATATGAAGGCAGCACTTGCAGAATCAGGGATATTCTACTGCTATCTGGATGACTTCTACTCCGGCAACAGCGAGGACATCAAGAAAAACGCACTGTTCAAGGAGATGTACCGCTGGATTGACAACTCCGTTCACCTGAATGTCAACGATATGTTTGATGCAGCTCTGCGAAACACGAGGATCGAAATGTCTCCCGCAGAGCGGCGGCAGTTCTATGAGAAGCACATCAGGCACATGACGCTGACCATCGACGAGAACGGAAACGTCAGCATTGAACTGAAACGCGGATAGCCTTGGTTTCTATTCCGGGAGGAATGTGGATGGACAACAGATTCTATTTTGGATTCAATACATCGGAGGAACGGAAAAAGCGCAGAAAAGCAGAGCTGTACTCCATGAGTGAGCAAGTCAGCACCTTCTTTTGGGATGAAGCCCCGCAGCATGGATTGGAAATGCGTGAAGGGCAACAGGATATGTCCTTTGAGATTGTGGACGCCCTCATAAACGATCAGCACTTTGCGATTGAAGCTGGCGTGGGCATTGGAAAGTCCTTTGGCTATCTTGTGCCGGTGCTGCTGTACAGCAAACGCATGAACAAGCCGGTTATCATCGCAACATCGACCATTGCGCTTCAAGAACAGCTCTGGCGCGATGTCCACGCGGTAATGCCCCTTCTTGGGCTGAACAGAGATGTCATCCTCGCAAAAGGACAGACCCATTATCTCTGCAACAAACGCGCAGATGAGTATATGTGTGACCCGAAAGCAGACCCACCGGACGCGCTCAAAGAAGGAATCCAGCAGGGGTATGAGGAACGCAAGGATTTCCCGGAGGTTTTGCCGCAAGGCGTCTGGGACAAGGTAAACGTGCAGCGGTTCAG
>ENA-OOVX01000388-OOVX01000388.1-human-gut-metagenome-genome-assembly--contig:-NODE-388-length-12394-cov-2.079990_pt1 | contig 12394 bp, 7 predicted proteins | sample MGYA00241401_ERZ501309 | MGnify/ENA primary metagenome ERZ501309 (study PRJEB25962, sample SAMEA2042282) | human gut metagenome | biome: human gut; feature: human-associated habitat; material: faeces... | reverse complement strand
AGCTGTCCTTAGTACGAGAGGACCGGGATGGACTGACCTCTGGTGCACCGGTTGCATTGCCAAATGCATAGCCGGGTAGCCAAGTCGGGACGGGATAAACGCTGAAGGCATCTAAGCGTGAAGCCCCCCTCAAGATAAGATATCCCTGACAATAAGTCAATAAGACCCCTTGAAGACGACGAGGTAGATAGGTCCGAGGTGGAAGTGCAGTAATGTATGGAGCTGACGGATACTAATAGGTCGAAGGCTTGACCTTGTTGGTTCAAAGAGAGAAAACAATGTGTAGTTTTGAAGGTACTAACTTTTACCTTTCATAAATTCCTTTATGGAGTACTATTCCTCGATAGCTCAATGGTAGAGCACTCGGCTGTTAACCGAGTTGTTGTAGGTTCGAGCCCTACTCGGGGAGTTTCTGTATTTACTAAGAAGTTATACAGTCGTGTTCTTCGTGACAGGGACGCGTATCATCTGTTAGAGATAGCAGACACTGGCCCCTTGGTCAAGCGGTTAAGACATCGCCCTTTCACGGCGGTAACACGGGTTCGATTCCCGTAGGGGTCATTTCTTCATATTGCAATAGGAATTATCCTGTGATATTATATTCATAGGAAGTGGATTGCTCACATATGTATAGAATATGGCGACTTAGCCAAGTGGTAAGGCATGGGACTGCAACTCCCTGATCATCGGTTCAAATCCGTTAGTCGCCTCTTTCCTAAGACTCTGATTATTAATCGGAGTCTTTTGTAACTTTACTTTATAGAAAAGACCGTATGCGGCGCTTTGCTAAATGGAAATGAACTCCCAGATATGTGGACATGACAAATAGATGGTTTGGGATTTAAAAGATGTAAAAAAAATTCTTCTCTAAAATCGTCATTAAGGTCAACTTATTTAGAAAATAGTCCATGTCTGGAAGTTCCTCTTCGCTCATACGGCGAATGTCCTTGGATGTCATTCCTTCCGGGGAATTTTCGATGTATTTTTATCCTTTCTCCTTCTGGTGTCACCATACTTGCCGAACTAAATTCTTTGGTCTGTTCTAATCAGAAACTTTTGTGTTCCTTGTTTCATAAATGCTCCGCTGGGACACTTTTGGAATTATTGGAAAACAAAATGTATCTCGGGGCAACACTTGGCATTATCCAGGTTTTACATACATGGGGACAAGAATTGAATTACTATCCTTATATCCACTGTATCAATATTCTTTTAATCCCCAAAGAATTGTAAGAATAATGGTTTGTATATTTTATGAAGAAACATGGAGAAAAAGAATGTAATAACTCATGGAATGATGACAATTATCCATATATTTAAAATACATTTTTCCATCGAATTAGGCTGTTAGTTGTAGTATAATAAAAAAAATATTCAATAGAGGAGGATGATGATCATGTGTTATGCAAAACGTAGAAAAACCCTTTTTGTTTTTTTCCTTGTTGCTTCTCTTGTGCTTACGACCACTTTGGGCGCAGCTCCAAATCTCTCGCAGGCAAAAAAGAAAAAGCAGGGAATTACTGTAACAAATAAGATGACCAAAGGTGTTTTGGTGATTCGAGAAAAAAAGAAATTACAGTTAAAGCTAAAGTTGCGCGGAAAAAAAGTTTCACCCAAGAAGATAAAGAAGATATTCAAATTCAGGTCTTCAAACAAAAAGATTGTGACAGTGAATAAAAAGGGAAAAATTTATGCTAAGAAAGCTGGAAATGCTAAAGTGTATATAACACAAAAGGCAAAAGGCAAGAAGAAAAAGTGTAAATTAAAAGTGAAGGTTGTGGCAAAAAAGAGTAAGCCCGTGGTAACTGTGACGACGGAGTCAACGAAACAGCCAACGGTAGACCAAACAAAGCAACCAACGGCAGAGCCAACGAAACAGCCAACGGCAGAGCCGACGAAACAGCCAACACCGTCCGCAAGTCAGGAACCGCAATTGGTAAATAGCGGAGAATGCAGTAAAATGACATGCAAAGGTTTGGCTGGCTATCTGAGTGGTAAGGAATATTCAGGAGTAGCATTGTATGCTAATAATGACTATTGTAGCACATCTTACGAATTTAAAGGGACAAATAAAAAATACCGTATGGTGGTTAAAGGAGCATCTAGTAATTCGTCAACGGCGAGTGTTTCTGTATATATTGGCGGAAAGAAAGTTGGAAAAGTTAGTTTTACTGGAACTACGTTGTCGGAGCAGTCTTTTGAATTTAAAATGACAGATGTAACAGGAAAACAGGAAATAAAATTTTTACTTGAAACAGATAATGGATCGAATGATACCTATGTAAATAGTTATGAACTTTATTACATTGGTGATGTGAAACCATTGCCGGATGCTCCAACACCAGCATCAGTTGGAGCTGTGTCTACAGGAAAGTACAGAAATTTGTTTAAGGAATTAGGATATTCAGATGCAGAGATAGATAAGAAGGTCGAATCGGCCTGGCAAAAATTCTTTTATGGTACTGACGAAGAACGAATCTATTATCCGGTAGGCGAAGATATGGCTTATATTTATACAGCAGATACCGATGATGTACGTTCTGAGGGAATGTCTTATGGTATGATGATTTGCGTTCAAATGGACAAGCAGGAAGAGTTTAATCGTCTGTGGAAATGGGCAAAAACTTATATGCAGCATAAAAGTGGACAGTATGAAGGATATTTTGCTTGGCAGATGAATAAGGATGGAAAAATAAAGGACGATACGCCGGCAGCAGACGGCGAGGAATATTTTGCAACATCGTTATTGTTTGCATCAGCGCGCTGGGGAAATGGTAAAGGAATTTATAACTATAACAAAGAAGCGCAGGAAATCCTGAAAACGATGCTTCATCAGGCAGATGATGGTGTAGGTGTGAATATGTTTGACAGAACACATAAAATGCCTGTATTCTGCCCAATTGGAAACGCTGCAACATTTAGTGATCCATCGTATCATTTGCCGGCATTTTATGAAGTTTGGGCGATAAAGGCAGAGCAGGACAATGATTTTTGGAGAGAGGCAGCTGAAGCTAGTCGACAGCATTTTAAAGATGCAACAAATGAAAAAACGGGATTAGGTCCGGATTATTCCGAATATTCAGGGACTGCTAAGCACGAGGGAAATCATGCTGATTTCCGATTTGATGCATGGCGAATTGCAGCTAATATTGCCTGCGACTATGCATGGTGGGCGCAGGATAGCTGGGCAACCACGCACGCGAATAGAATCCAGTCGTTCTTCTACGACCAGGGTGTTGATAGTTATGGAAATCAGTGGTCATTAGATGGAAAGAATCTTAATAGTCCTGATCATTCTCCGGGATTGGTTGCTATGAATGCAACAGCGAGTCTGGCATCTAGTGACAAAAAATCATGGTCATTCCTTGAGGATTTGTGGAACATTTCTCCAACAACAGGGAAATATCGATACTATGATGGATGTCTTTATATGATGGGATTGTTACATTGCAGTGGTAAATTCCGCGCATATTTGGGTGATACGCCGGTAGTAGACGTCGTGAATGGCAAAATATCGACAACAAATGCCGAATATGATTTGAGTGCAGATAAGCAAGAAGATGTGACAACAAAAATTATTTTAAATGGTGTTAGAACGTTATCAGAAATTCGAAACGGGAATACAGTGTTAAAAAAAGGAAAGGACTATACCATTAGTGGTGATATAGTGTCTATTTGCAAAGAGTATCTTTCCAAACAGGCAGTAGGAGTAACGAAATTGACATTTGTCTTCGATGCGGGGAAAAATGCTGTTATGTCGATTACGATAAAGGATAGTAAGTCACCTGATGTACCGGTAGTGTCCGGGCCATTTGAAAAAATAAAGGCTAAAGACTATGTAGATTCCAAAGATGTAAAGATTGAAGATGGAAAAGTCACCTTAAACAGTACGGATTCATATATAGCGTTTGATCTTGATTTTGGAAGTGAAACCGCAAAGAGTATAACTGCCTATGTGAAAGAACCAAATAATAGTGGACAGTTGTTTGTACGAAGTGGAAGTTTAAGTTCTGCTCCATCAACGGTGTGGAATCTAGGTAATGGTTCCTGGAAAGAGGCTAATAGTGGTTTGAATCCTACGGTTACAGGAAGTACAAAAATTTATATACAGACAAATAAACCGGGAGTTCAGATTGATTGGATACAATTCGGAAAATAAGTAAAAAATTGCGAAAGGATATCATACATGCTTAACAACCGAAAAAAAACGATAGGTGTATTTGTTTGCAAGCTTCCAGAATATTTCCAGCGCACCCTGTGTGGTGCGCTGGCTGATGAAGCGGTGGCAAATGGATACAATTTGGTTGTTTTTTCGACTTTTGGTGAATACGATAACAATCATGATTATGTGGAAGGAGAAAGCAATTGTCTTTATATTCCAAATTATGACGAATTGGATGGGATTATTTTATGCCTTGATGTGTTTGATATTCCTAGCATGGTAGGAAAATTAATTGAGCAGGTAAAGGAAAAGGCGCATTGCCCTGTGATTAGCATTCGACAAAAAAGAGATGAGTTTATTAGTGTGCTCAGCGATGATAAAAAGGCTATTATGGCTATGGTTGATCATTTGGTAGATGAACATAACGCAAAGCGGATTTATTACTTGTCTGGTCCCTCTTACATGCATGATATACGTATGAGGGAGGACGGATTTCGCGAAAGAATGAAAAGCAGAGGTGTTGCCTTTCGTGAGGAATACATCTTTAAGGGAAATTTGTGGTATAACATCGGTAAAGAAGCAGTTGATTATTTTTTTTCACTGGATGATGAAAGACCTGATGCAATTCTATGTGCCAATGATTATATGGCAATTTCTGTATGTGAGGAACTGTGCGATCGAGGATTCCGTGTACCGGAGGATATTATTGTGACGGGATTTGATGATGTTGAGGAGGCTAGAGATACATATCCAATGTTGACAACAGTTGAAGCTTGCCCAGAAAATTTTGCGAGATGTGCTATGGAAATTATTAAAAAGGCGGAACGAGGTGAAAAACTAGAAAAGCAATATTATATTTCAACGCAAAATCAGTATCGAAATTCCTGTGGATGTAAAGAAGCGGAAGAAGCGAAACAAATTTTTTGTAAACAATTTGAAAAAAATCAGCGTATGGTTCACTTGTATAAGCAGAATATGTTTATGGTTTTTCGGATGGAAGGAATACGAGATTATCAGGGCATTCCGGATTTAGTTGGAAAGTTTGTAGAAGGAAACACGGGTGTTTCAGACTTTTATATATGCCTAAATCCGGATGAGAAATATGAATTGGATGATTCTAGAAAAAGTCCATATGAGGATGAGATGGAAATGTTATTACATGCCTATTATGGAAAGAAAATGTCAATTGAAGTGCCGATGCCACAAAAACTTTTTAAAAGAAAAAATCTTTTGCCTGCCGACGAAGTGACGGACAGGCCTTGTGTTTTTTATATCAACCCGCTTCATTATCAAAAGCATTGTTTTGGTTATGCAATCATTTCGTTTTTTAATAATCGATTTTATGCGGCAGAAGATTTTTATCAATCTTTTGTGATAAACATTTGCACCGTGTTAGAAAATATTTATATACAAAATCAAATTGAACAGTTAAGCAACGATAAAATACGTCTTATTCGACGAGATTCGGTTACACATATGTATAATCCGTATGGGTTTCATGAAATGGCTACACAAATGCTACATGATGCGACAGTAGCAGGAGTTAATTGTGTCTTTTTCTATGTAAGATTAGACAATTTACAGGAAATAACAGAAATATATGGAAAAAAAGAATCAAATGAAATCCTTCTGTGTATGAAGTCTGTTTTTAAAAATTTTGAGCAGGAAAAACATGTGTTAGGACGATTGGGAGGAAGTGATTTTTGCCTATTACTAGAGGATAAAATGCAGGAAGAAATAGAAGTTCTTGCACAAAATTTTGTTAATGAAGTAAATGAAGTGAATATTTCATGGAATAAAGAATTTTTCATAGAAGTACGCTATGGATGGTTTGTTAAGGAAGTGGGAACTATTTCTAGTACAGACGAGTGCATTCGCAGTGCGAAAATGAAAATGAAAGTTGGTGCACAAATGCAGACGAGTGCTGCAAAATATGCTTTTGAGGTAATGAACGAAATCAGACAGAATTATCAAAAAGAAATTTCTGTTACATACATGGCAAAACGAATTGGTGTATCGCGTACGCACTTGTCCCATTGCTTTAAATTAATATATCAGAAGTCAATACAAGATTATATTACTTCTTATCGAATGGAAAAGGCGCAGGAACTTCTGATTCATACTCAGAAAAAGATTAAAGAGATTGCTTTTTTGGTTGGCTATAAAGATGAGTTGTACTTTTCGAAAGTGTTTGCCCGTCTGTATGGTATGTCTCCCAGTAAATATCGTAAAACAATGTTGACATGAAAAAAATATGAGTAAATTGGAGATGGATAGAAAAATCCAGTAGTAAGTGTTCAGAAAGCCTGTAGAGAGTTGCTGGATGGTGTGAGACAACGACGAATGGACAGTGAATGGGCTCTAGATGGTATCGAGTGATATCGCAGCAGGATTATCAAGGATCTTGTCTCTTTCCTCGCAGGAGGAAGGGGCAAGATCCTTTTTAGTGCGCCTGGTGGCGCACGTCACTAATGGGTGAAAAGCCCTAATCCGCCCTAGTAGTGGGAAGGATATACCAAGACCAAGCGTGTCTGTGAACTCCTTTGATATTACCTTCTACCCTATTACAATGGGTAAAAAAAAGACTGTTGCCGAAGCAACAGCCTTTTTAGCGTTCTCATTACTTACAATTAAGCAACTTTGATTACACATTTCTGAACTGTGATAGAATCTCCTTCTTTGTATGGAGAAGTATCTTTCATGTTCGGGATGTACATCATGATTGGGTAGTGAGCACCTGTATCTTTGTCTGTGTCACCATTTACAGCATTCTTAGGAATTGTAAATGTGAAGTTAAAGGTGTAAGATTTACCTTTCTTCATAGCTTTTGTGACAAACTTGCAGTGCTTATGTGTTTTGTCTTTCTTAACTTTAGCGCTCAGTTTCTTAGCAGAAACATGAAGAGCCCATGGGTAAGCACCTGTGTCTCCACCTGAAGTATAGTTGAAGCAAACACCCATCTCAGGAAGTGTACGTTTACCGGAGTTCTTTACTTTCAAAGAAATTTTCAGTTTGCGTCCACGGTAGTCAGGAGAGATGTAAGTTTTCTCGCCCCAGAATGTTGCGTCACAAAGCCAGATACGGAATGAGTTATATTTGAACTCAGAGTAATCAGCTTTGTATGGTGGATGGTTATCCGGGTTAGTAGATTTAGCGAAGTTGTAAATTACTGTACCCTTCTTTGCGTTTTTTACAGATACTTTACATGTCTGTTTCTTTCCGCCTACAGTTGCAGTGATTGTTGCGGTACCTTTTTTGATACCAAGAACTTTGATGGACTTGCCTTTAGTTTTCTGGCAGTGAGCAATGTTATCATTGCTGGATGACCATGTTGCACTTCCACTTGCAGTCAATTTTACTTCCTTACCCTGCATAACAGAAGCTTTTTTCTTCATTGCTGCGCTAGCTGTATCATCACTTGCTACTGCAGCGGTGGTAACAGCCATAGTTGCAACTAAAGCTACAGCTACAACCTTTTTTGAAATTTTAGCGAACATTTCAAATTCCTCCTTTTTTAATATTAAAATGTTTTTTGATTTTTGTGCTAAATAGACAAAAATCAATCGCTTTGCGTGGATATATTATATCATTTTAATAGTTTAAAATCAAGAGGAAATGAAAATAATTACAGTACTATTTTTTGCCAAAAACATGACGTTTTTTTGCCTTATTTGCAGTTATTTGCGTGGCTGCAATTTCCTGCCTTGCTTTCTGGTAACTGCGAATGGTTTCATCCAGTTCACGAAAACGTTTTTCATCTGACTCTTCTTTTTCGCGGAACAGATAATCCAATTCTTTGTTGACCTGCACCGATACAGTATCAGCAATATCCGATGTAAGACTGTCAGAATTTTCCCTTATAGCATCGGAGACAATACGGGAAAGAATGGTTTTAAACTGTATCATTTTGTCATTTGGGGAAATTTCCGACTCGGAAACCGGGTAGGGAATTACCTGGCCGGATGATTTTGGTGAGAGTTTGTGTTCAATGTCTTTTAAGGAAAAACCGTCTTTCTTCATATTAATAATCTGCTCTAATTGTTTCATTTCTTTTTCTGAATAAACGCGGTGCCCCATTTCGTTTCGCGGGATATTCAAGTGAAGTTCCTCTTCCCAAAAGCGCAGAACGTGAGAGCCTACGTGAAGTTTTTTTGCCGCTTCCGAAATGGTATATTGTTTTGCTTCCATGTAGATAACCTCCTGTTTTATTTTTTTTTATTATAGCATGGGAAAAATGTCGATTGATTGGACATGCATTAAATGTAAAAAAACAGTGTGACACAGGACGACAAAAAACAAGAAGAATCGGAGCCAAAGCCCCGATTCGACAGAGAAAATGGAATTTATTCGTCGTGATATTCCAAATTTGCAAATTTTGTGTACTGGTTCAACCACTTAAGTTCGACGGTACAGGTTGGACCATTACGCTGCTTACCAATAATAATCTCGGTGATTCCCTTTTTGGTAGAAGCGTCTTTTGTGTAATATTCATCGCGGTACAAAAACATAACAACGTCGGCATCCTGCTCAATCGCTCCCGATTCACGCAAATCAGAAAGAATTGGTCGTTTGTCCTCACGTTCTTCTACTTTACGGCTGAGCTGGGAAAGCGCAATTACCGGGCAGTCCAGTTCACGTGCCAGAGATTTTAAGGAACGTGAAATATCCGAAATTTCCTGCTGGCGGGAAATGTTTTTTGAACCGCTGTTACCGGACATGAGCTGAAGGTAATCGATAATGATTAAACCGAGGCCTTTTTCCATTTTTAGTTTACGGCATTTACTTCGTAAATCATTGATGGAAATGCTGCCGGTATCATCGATATAAAGCGTTGATTCACCGAGGATAATAGAACTCTCGGTAATCTTTGCCCATTCATCATCTTCCAGTTCACCGATTCGGATTCTTTGGGAATCTACTTTTGAGTTCATGGCAACCAAACGCTTGGCAAGCTGCACTTTGCTCATTTCCAGACTGAAAATAGCAGTTGGAATATGATTAATCATAGCAACATTTTCGGCAATGTTCAGAGCAAAAGCAGTTTTTCCCATGGATGGGCGGGCAGCAATCAAAATTAAATCGGATGGCTGCAAGCCGGCTGTTCGATAATCCAAATCAATAAAGCCGGTCGAAATTCCGGTTACATCACTGTTGTTCTGAGCAGCTTTTTGAATACTCTCAAGTGTTTCCAGGGCAACCTCTTTAATTGGTGTAAAATTTTCAGAGGAGGCACGTCCCTGAACGAGTTCAAAAACTTTGCGTTCCGTATCATCCATCAGCTCAGCAACATTAGCGGAATCCTGATAGCATCGGTTGGCAATGTCCTCCGTTGTTCGAATCAGCGAGCGCAGTTGTGATTTCTGTTCAACAATATCTGCATAGTAGCGGACATTGGCTGATGTAGGAACGGCGGAAATGATATTACTGAGAAACTCAACACTGCAAATGTCATCGGAAGCGTTTTTCTCATGAAGTTTATCCACAAGAGTAACTAAGTCTGCCGGACGTCCTTCATGAAACAATTCCACAATAGCGGAAAACAAAATGCGGTACCTGGCATTGTAAAAATCATCTTCATTTAGTTTTTCAGAAGCGAGAACTACCGCATCCTGGTCAAGAAGCATTGAACCGATAACTGCTTCTTCTGCCTCTCCATTATGCGGCATAACTCGTTTGATTACAGTTTCATCCATGATTATTTTCCTTTAACAATTACTTTAAGTTCGGCTGTTACTTTTGGGTGCAGACGGATTGGCACATGGTAGGTTCCAATGTTTTTGATTGGCTCCTTTAACTGCATTTTTTTCTTGTCTAAATCATAGGAAAGTTGTTCTTTGGCAGCGGTAGCAATTTCTTTGGTGGATACCGAACCAAAAACGCGTCCGTCCTGACCTGCTTTAATGGCAACTTCAACGGATTTTGTCTCCAGCTCTTTGGCGAATTCCTGCGCTTTCTCCAAGTTTTCTGCAGCAACCTTTTCGTCATTTTGTTTCTGAAGTTTTAAATCATTTAAATTTTTTGAGGTTGCTTCTACGCCGAGATTTTTTTTCAAAATAAAATTTTTGGCATAGCCGTCTTTTACGGTTACAACTTCACCCTTTTTTCCAACGGATTTCACATCCTCGAGTAAAATTACTTTCATTATATGTCACCTTCTTCTTTCATTTTAGTTAAAATTTGTTTGATTTGTTCAGCGCCTTCTTCCAGTGTACAGTTCTCAAGCTGGGCACCGGCACTGGTAATGTGGCCGCCCCCACCCATTTTTTCCATGACAACCTGAACATTTAATTCATCAATGGAGCGAGCACTGATATAAACTTTACCTTCATAGGCAGTTAATACAAAAGTAGCGCGGATGCCTTTGATATCAAGAAGATCATCGGCAATTTTTGCACCAACAATGGTTGGCGATTCACAGTTATCCGCATTACAAGGAGAAATAGCAAAACAATCCATAAAAATTTCTGTATTTTGTATTGCTTCAGCTCGAATTTTGTATTCTTCAATGTCGGAACGGAACATTTTGCGAATGCGAATAATATCTGCTCCGGAACGACGTAGGAATGCAACTGCTTCAAAGGTGCGGACACCCGGTTTATTCATAAAGTTATTCGTGTCAACCATAATACCGGAATAAAGTGCATCGGCTTCTACGGCTTTTACACGTATTTCCTCACCGGCATACTGTAAAATTTCTGCTACCATCTCACTGGCTGAGGAAGCAAACGGCTCAACATAGGAGAGAGTAGGGTTTTCAAAGGATTCACCGGTCTGTCTGTGATGGTCGATAACCACTAGAGAGGAAACTATCGGAATCAAATCCGGTGCATCGGTGTAGGACGGACGGTTAACATCAACGACCACAAGTAAAACTCCGTTTCCATTTCCGATAAATTCCTTCGCATTCTCACTTGTAACAAAAGTGCCATCCGGATAATCTTTGTTGTTCTCAAATAATTTCAAAAGCGGTGCCAGTGAAGAAGTTACCTGATTTACAATGATTTTCGCTGGTTTTTCCAGAGACTGTGCAATTCGGTAAATACCAATAGCACTGCCAATTGCATCGACATCCGGCAGACGGTGTCCCATAATGACTACTTTATCAGCATTAATAATGGAATCACGCAGTGCCTGTGCCTTTACGCGGGCTTTAACGCGTGTATTTTTTTCCTGCTGAATACTTTTTCCACCATAATAGAGTAAATTGTCTTTTGTCTTAATGACAACCTGATCACCACCGCGGGCAAGTGCCAAATCAATAGCACTGCGGGCATATTCCTGACGTTTGCGGTAGGTGTTTGCCTGAATTCCGATTCCCATACTAATGGTAATGGAAGTATCATTTCCCACATTAATCGAGCGGATATCATCAAGCAGTGAGAATTTGTCTGCCTGCAATTTTGACAGATATTTATGCTGGAAGAGGAAAATGTATTTATCCTTTTCAATTTTACGCGTAATCGCATCAATGCTTAACATGTATTTATTGATTTTTCGATCAACCATCGCAGCCAATAAGGAGCGGCGTACATCGTCAACATTTGCAAGGGATTCATCGTAATTATCGATGTAGAGCAAGCCAACATTGACACGCTGGTCGTAGTTTTCACGGATATAGTGCACAATTTCGGTTTCATCATAAATGTAAATGACATACAAAGCGTCACCGATTCCCACCTGTCCGGCGTTTTTATGGAAGGCATCCGGTGCCTTTTCCAGAGAAACCAATTGCGTAATTGCCTTAAAGTAAGTTTCTTCCACGTGAAAATGAAGTTCTGTTGTCTCATAATTTTCCTCAGGAAGATATTCTTTGGTGAGAGCCGGAATGGCATCGTTTATATGGTAGTTTTTTGATAATTTGTCGGAGAACTGTTTGCGGAAATTCTTGTTATCCCACACACAGACTCCGTTTGTGTCCAAAATACAAATCGGAATGTCCAATTCCGTGGCAAGTTTATTAACCGTGACGTGAAATCGCATCGAGTAATCGACTAAGTTGCGTAGTACAGCACCTCGTTTGAAAAAGTATAAGACACTGGCAATGATTAAGTAAAATAAAACGTAAATACTCATAATAATGCCGGCACGCAGGTTGGTTACATAAATATGAACATTCATTACGATTAATAAAAGCCCTAATAGGAGCGGCCATCGCAAATAAGATTTCAAAGTCCCTTTAATTCGATTCTGACTCAACTTTTTACCTCCTCCCAGGAAATGTTCTCAAATTTC
>ENA-OOVX01000383-OOVX01000383.1-human-gut-metagenome-genome-assembly--contig:-NODE-383-length-12509-cov-1.853782_pt1 | contig 12509 bp, 8 predicted proteins | sample MGYA00241401_ERZ501309 | MGnify/ENA primary metagenome ERZ501309 (study PRJEB25962, sample SAMEA2042282) | human gut metagenome | biome: human gut; feature: human-associated habitat; material: faeces... | reverse complement strand
TAATCATGAGGTCCCCGGTTCAATCCCGGGTCCCGCTACAAAGAAGATTTAGACTGTTAGGAGGCTTCCACTCTTGGCGGTCTTTTTTGTTTTTAATACTCGTTTTTTACTATGGTTTGTTTTCAAATTATAGTAAAAAGGAAAATATGAATACAAACAGTTGATATATGGATAGTCCTCTTGCATTTTAAGCCACTAACTTTGTGTGCAAATATCAAGTGACTATTATGAAAAGACAACTGTTCACATTTTCCTTTCTGTGTCTGCTTGCACTAGGTACAAGAGCACAAGATACCCTAACCTTGGAGGACTGCCTCAAAATAGGTATCGAAAACAACTTGTCCTTGCAAAGCAAACGGAAGGAAATACAAAAAGGGAAATACAGCATCTCTGAGAATCGAGCCAAACTGCTGCCCCAAATCAATGGTTTTGCCAACTATAACGACAATATCGATCCACCCGTCTCCGTTACCGACGGTTCAGCGTATGGCAATCCCTACAATGTAACCCAAACCTTGCAATACAACGCCAACTTTGGATTACAGTTGCAGATACCACTTTATAACCAAACACTCTACACCACTCTGTCCATAGCTAAAACCATGGATGAGATGAATCGCCTTTCTTATGAAAAGGCAAGAGAAGACCTCATCCTTCAAATTAGTCAAATGTACTACCTAGGACAGGTTACAGCTGAACAGATTATTTTGATAAAAGCCAACATCACTCGCCTGGAAGAGTTGAGAGATATCACTCAGGCCTTCTATGACAACGGTATGGCTATGGAAGTAGATGTGAAACGCGTCAACATCAACTTGGAGAACCTCAAGGTGCAGCACGACAACGCACAAGCCATGATGGAACAGCAACTGAACCTACTGAAATACATCATCGACTATCCGGCAGAAGAAAATATAGCACTGGTACCGGTGAATACAGAAATGATTACGCCCGCAGCACTCACCGGGCTATCTGAAACACTATATGAACTACAGCTGCTGCAATCACAGAAACAACTCGCAGAGCAACAAAAAACAATAGTCAGCAACGGTTACATCCCCTCCTTGAGCTTGACGGGAAGCTGGATGTTCTCCGCCTATACAGACAAAGCTTACCATTGGTTCCATTCCGGCCCTTCCAACCATTGGTATCGCTCCTATGGAGTGGGACTCTCCTTGCGCATTCCCATTTTCGACGGACTGGACAAACGCTACAAGATGCGTAAGGCAACCATTGACATAGAGAACATCAAACTCGCTCAAGAGAATACCCGAAAAAATCTTCAGACACAATATCTGAATGCTACCAATGACCTGATGAACAGCCAGCGTAACTTTAAGAAGCAGAAGGACAATTATCTGCTTGCTGAAGATGTATATACCGTTACCATGGACCGTTATCGGGAAGGAATCGCCTCAATGACCGAAGTGTTGCAGGACGAAATGCGGATGAGCGAAGCCCAAAACAACTATATCAGTGCCCACTACAATTACCGGATAACCAATCTGACTTTGCTGAAGCTGACGGGACAGCTGGAGACGTTGAGCCCCTCAATTCATTAAAGAGGAAGATGAATAGAGCCCGTATTCAAGGACGGATGTATATATAATAATAAGTAAACAATATAATATAGAAAATATGGAAACAAAAGAGAACAATAACACCGCAAGTACCCATCAAGAGAAAGCACGGAAATTGAAGAAGCTTCGCCGTTGGCAAATCGTTGTCAGCCTATTAGGAATAGTTATCCTTATCTGGGGAATTATTCAAGTGGTCTGCCTCTTTTTGAACTACAAACGGACGGAAACCAGTAATGATGCACAGATTGAACAATACATATCTCCCGTCAATCTGCGCGCATCAGGATATATCAAGAAAATTTGTTTCACAGAACACCAAGAAGTACACAAAGGAGATACCTTACTTATATTGGACGACCGGGAATATAAAATCAGAGTCATGGAAGCTGAAGCTGCACTCAAGGATGCACAAGCCGGTGCCACAGTCATTGGTGCCACACTACAAACCACGCAAACTACAGCCTCTGTCTACGACGCCTCCATAGCAGAGATAGAAATCCGCCTTACCAAGCTGGAGAAAGACCGCCAACGATACCAGAATCTGGTGAAGAGAAACGCTGCCACCCCCATTCAATTGGAACAGATAGAAACCGAATATGCAGCTACCCACAAGAAGTTGGAAGCCGTGAAACGACAACAGAAAGCTGCCTTGTCGGGTGTGAACGAAGTGTCACATCGCCGTGAAAATACAGAAGCTGCCATACAACGGGCAACAGCCGCACTCGAAATGGCACGGCTGAACCTCTCCTACACCGTAGTAGTAGCTCCTTGTGATGGGAAATTGGGGCGGCGTACTCTTGAAGAAGGACAATTCATCACTGCCGGACAAACCATCACCTACATTCTGCCTGACACACAAAAGTGGATTATAGCCAACTACAAGGAAACCCAGATTGAGAATCTGCACTTGGGACAAGAAGTAGTCATTACCGTCGATGCCATCAGCGACAAAGAATTCAAAGGAAAAATCACTGCCATCTCCGGAGCCACCGGCTCCAAATATTCCCTAGTGCCCACGGATAATTCTGCCGGCAACTTCGTGAAGATACAGCAACGCATCCCAGTCCGCATCGACTTTACCGATTTGTCTAAAGAAGACAACAGTAGCCTTGCCGCCGGTATGATGGTAATAGTCAAAGCGAAGATGGAATAATGATTAGTGTTTAATGATTAATTTTTAATTATCCATGCCCTCATCCCCCAAGAACTATCCCTTCTACAACTGGGTACCTAAGCCGGTAGGTATCATCATCCTATTCGTATTCTTTTTGCCGATACTGACTGTAGGCGGTACCTACTCGGTGGCAAGCACCGAAATGATGAGCGAACTCGGCATCATTTCCGAGCATATCCAGTTTGCCAACTTCGCCACTTCCATTGGCATGGCAGCATTCTGCCCTTTTCTGTATAGGCTGGTAGTCATACGCCGGCAGAAAATGATGTGCCTGGCAGGATTCTCCCTGATGTACATCTTCAGCTATATCTGTGCCAAGACAGACAGCGTTTTCCTGCTGGCACTATGCAGCATCTTTATGGGATTCCTACGAATGGTGCTGATGATGGTCAACCTCTTCACCCTCATAAAGTATGCAGGGCATATCGAGGCGTACGACAAAATTACACCCGGCAACGAGCCCACAACTGACGAAGGCTGGGACAAGCTGGACATCGAACGGAGTGCGGCACAACCCGCCATCTATCTATTCTTCATGGTACTGGGGCAATTGGGAACCTCGCTCACCGCCTGGCTCGCTTTTGAATATGAATGGCAGTACATACACTACTTTATGATGGGGCTACTATTACTTTGCATCCTCATCACCTTCATTACTATGCCTTATCATAAATATACCACCCGCCGTTTCCCCATCAACTTCAAGCAGTTCGGCAATGCCTCCATCTTCTGCATCACACTAGCCTGCATTACCTACGTGCTTACTTATGGCAAAGTGCTCGACTGGTACGATGACCCAACCATACAATGGGCCACAGTCTGCGCCATCATTGCTGGCGGCATATTTCTCTATATCGAGTCTACCCAGCGCAATCCTTACTATCAGCTCGATGTATTCAAACTGCGTACCATCCGTATGGGTTTCCTATTCTATTTTCTGTTAATGGTACTGAATTCCAGCGCCATGTTTGTCAATGTATTCACGGGCATAGGCATGAAACTGGACAACTTTCAGAATGCCACCCTGGGCAACTGGTCCATGCTGGGCTACCTCATCGGCGGTATAGCCACTATCTGGCTCAGCGTAAAAGGCGTACACTTCAAATATCTCTTTGCCGCCGGTTTCCTTCTATTGGGGCTTTCCGCCATGTTCATGTATTTCGAGGTACAAGGTGCAGGACTGTACGAACGGATGAAGTATCCGGTCATCATCCGCTCCACCGGCATGATGTTCCTCTACTCGCTGATTCCAACCTACGCCACCCAACGCATGCCTTACAAATATCTTTCTTCCTGGATATGTACCATGATTACCGTACGCATGGTATTGGCTCCCTGCATCGGAGCCGCACTCTATACGAATGTACTGCAAGAACGCCAGCAGCACTACGTCACCCGCTATGCACAGAATGTAGACATGTTGCACCCCGAAGCGTCCGCCTCGTTTACCCAAACCGTACAAGGCATGCAATATCAGGGAAAAAGCAAACAAGAAGCAATCAACATGGCTGCCATATCCACCAAAGGACGCATCCAGGTGCAGGCCACCCTCTCTGCTGTAAAGGAAATGGCAGGATGGACACTCTATGCCTGCCTGATTTGCATGATATTTGTGCTTGTCGTGCGGTATCCTAAACGAAAATTACTAACTTAGCGGACAATTTTCAGTACAACCTGTAATTTTGTCTGTTATGGATACTCAACAAGAACGTTTATCCCACTTGGACCGCGCATTGTCCAACGGAGAAAACATTTGTAGTTCAGAAGGTATGCTCTGCTCCTTTCCCACCTCCCTGAAGAAACCTTTTATGATTAATGGAGCAGGACTGATAGTTTGCCGCCAGGGTAACTTCACCTTTTCGCTCAATATGAAAGTATTCTCGGCCCAGGCTGGCGAAACAGTTTTCATTCCGGAAGATTCCCTCTTCCAAGTGCTGAGCGAATCGGAAGACCTGCAACTATTCATATTCATTTACCAGATAGAACCGATAAGGGACATCATAGGCAATTCAGTGGCAACCATGTACCTATACATGCAGCTCCGGACCGAACCATGCTACGTATGGAACACCGGAGACGAAGAAGAAGTCCTGAAATACATGTCCTTACTGGACAATACCCTGCACTTAGACAACAACACCTTCAACGACAACGAACAAAGGCTGCTTCTGCTGGGACTCACATACCGCATCTGTTCCATTTACAACCGTAAACTGATGAACCTTAAAACAACGGTTGGCCACAAACATGAAATTTTTATCCGGCTGATTCAGTTGATAGATGCACACTACACGGAAGAACGCGGTGTAGAGTTTTATGCAGACAAACTCTGCTTATCACCCAAATACCTCTCTGCACTATCCAAGTCCGTCTGCGGATTCACCGTGCAGGAACTGATATTCAAATCCATCATCCGCAAAAGCATCTCACTACTCAAGAACACCCAGAAAAATATCCAGGAAATCGCCGATTTCTTCAATTTTCCCAATGCTTCTTATTTTGGTACATTTTTCAAGAAACAAACAGGCATGTCTCCGCAACAGTACCGCAAAAAATAGAAAACGTTACGCTTTCAACCGGATAACGAAGCGGCTCCCCTTACCCAGCTCACTCTGAACAGTCAGTGTACCGCCATGCGCTTCCACAAAGTCTTTCGAAATGGAAAGTCCTAAGCCACTACCTTGCACTTTAGTGCCCGGCACTCGGAAATAACGGTCAAAAATGCTCTGGTGATAACGCGGGTCGATACCTTTTCCAAAATCCTGCACATACATTTCCACAAAATCCTCGTCATGCTTGGCGCCGATAACCACCCTCCCGTTCTCTTTGGAATAGCGGATAGCATTACTCAACAAATTGGTGAGTACCCAAGCAATCTTTTCGCTATCGACAAACAATTTAGGCATTTTTTCTTCCGGATACTCCACTTCTATCTGAATGCCGAATTTATCAGCCTGTACCTGATTAGCCTTGATGGCATACTCTATCAGTTCAATGGGCTTTGTTATTTTAGGCATCATCTGCAGTTTACCGGCTTCTACCTGCGTCATGTTCAGTAGTTCTCCGGTAATCCCAAGAAGGCGATCAGCATTTTCCTTAATGCTGTTCGATAATTGCTCCTGCTCGTCGTTCAACACCCCTACCCGTTTGTCCTCCAACAACTGCAGACTCATCAGAATAGCGGATATAGGCGTTTTCAGTTCATGAGAAATAGTCGAGATAAAAGTAGTCTTGGCACTGTCCAATTCTTTGAATTCTGTAATATTTTTCAGTAAAATCACATCGCCAAGATTATGAGGTTCGTCATCATCAGCCTCTGCATTTATAATGGTAATGTAAGAAGCTTTAAAGTAACTCTCCTTATTGTCTGCATAAATCTTCAACGGTTCTTTCTTTTCACCCGGATTTACCAATTCACGAACTAAACGGCGGAGCAAATCATTCTTCAAAGAAAGCTCCTCAGCCGAACGGCGAATTACCTCTTCCCGTTTTAAATTCAGCACAGTTAAAGCCTCATTATTGATAAAGAGAATTTCCCTATTACGGTTCAAACCAATAATAGGTTCATCAATACTATTCACAATAGCTTCTAGAAATTTCTTAGCAGAAAGTATGTCGTTCAGCGTACTGGCGCGATACTCCGTCAGTCGTTCCGCCATCCGATTAAAACTATCAGCCACTTCACGAAATTCCTCGCGTCCACTCATATCCAGACGTTTCTCATAATTATGGTTCGCTATTTCAAGAATCCCACGCGTCAGTTCTTGAATAGGTTTGCTGATGGAACGGGGAAGCCATACCAACAATATGATACTGGCAAAAATACATACCCCACCTATCACAGAAATCCAGAGCAATGCACGTTGCAATCCCGGTACAGCAGCAGGACTATCCGGCTCTGTAGCCGTCAGTATCTGTAGATTCACCACAGAAAGAGCAACCAACAAAATAATCATTCCAGCCAATACCCCTACGCTGAGTATCAATTTTGTACGAATATTCATAATGTTCCTAAGAATTAATATTATGCAAGTATAATCAAATCTATGTTTACTTGTGCCAAATCACGCACAAATTTTCGGTATTTCAATATCATAAACAATGATTTCGGAAAAGAAAGTGACGGACTTCCCATGCAGACAGTTGTTATCTGTTTCTCCCTACAAGTATCAACAATGCTTCCCAGCACATCCGGCGATTGCACCTGAACGACCTCCCCTCCCAGTTCGGTCACCAATTTGAAGTGGTTCAATAAATACCTTTGATTTGCCAGACCGATACGGTCAGTACTTTCTCTGGGAGTCTGCACATAAAGGGCAACAAACGAAGTATTGTAGCGGGTTGCCAGACGTGCAGCTTTACGAATGATGCGTCGTGGTGTTTTCTCGTTGCTGCTGATACATGCCAGAAATCTCTCATGACGGACTCCCACACTGGTAACCACTTCATTCTCCACTTTCTTTTCCACCCGTAAAGCCACCTCTTTTAAAGCCAGTTCACGTAATTGGAGAATATTTTCCGTTTTAAAGAAATTGTTCAAGGCAGTAGAGACCTTTTCCGGCTTGTAAATTTTTCCAGCTTTCAAACGGGCTATCAATTCTTCCGCAGTCAAGTCAATATTCACCACCTCATCTGCCTCTTGCAAAACGCTATCGGGAATACGTTCCTTCACCTCAATACCCGAGATGCCTTGTACTTCTTCATTGACACTCTCAATGTGCTGGATGTTAACGGCAGAAATCACATTGATACCCTCATCAAGCAAATCCATCACATCCTGCCAGCGTTTCTCATTCCGGCTACCTTCCACATTGGTATGTGCCAGTTCATCCACCACTACTATCTCAGGGTGTATCTGGATAATGGCATCCAAATCCATTTCTTCCAGCTCTTTTCCTTTATAGAATATCTTACGACGAGGAACAACGGGCAATCCTTCCAACATGGCATCCGTACCGGCACGCCCATGTGTCTCTATATAGCCTATCTTCACATCTACTCCGTTGTCAAGTAACTCGTGTGCTTCCTGAAGCATACGATAAGATTTACCTACACCAGCAATCATGCCGATGTAGACTTTGAACTTGCCACGCCGCGACTTTTTAATCAAATCAAGAAAATGTTGTACGCTTTCTTCCCTACTCATTTCTTCTGTTTTTTTACTTGTCTTATATATGCCATATAACCCGTAACGATCATCACGACCGCCACGGGCATCCAACACTAATTCATGAGTTCTAAAGTTATATCTAAATAAATCATGGCCTTAAAGTAAAGCCGAATACCAGATGTGCATCTTCCATACGAGGGTTCCAAATGGCTTGTGCAAATACAGGTATTGAGAAACTGTCAGTAATCTCGATTTCCGTAATGCCTTTCAGTGCCACATTGGTTACAGCAAACCCGCTGTTAGGAACGCCATATACTCCTACCCCAGCTTCATAAGGCAGAAATCCGCAAGTCAGGTTCAAATCTACAGACTTAACACTGAACGGATAGTTGAGTTCAACATACGAAGAATAATTCTGCCTGCCTTTGTCATCTTTGTCAGCTCCGGCAAACATTGTGTACCAAGCGATTGACAAAGGAAACTTTTCAACCGGCAATGTATAGGCTAATCCCGCTTCAAAGTGATGAGCTGTTTCGTGACTCTTAAAATTAAAATACTTTCTTGCTCCTTGTCCGCCCCACCACAAGCTGGCAACAGAAAAAGTTAGACCTGATTCTCCCAAAGCATAGGCAGCCGTCAAATCAATCTCCTTAGCCGCAGCCCCTTCTCCTGAAGAAACTCCGTCAAAATCGGTAGAGCCCCATGCCGTCAAAGAAAAATCACCGACCCCAAAACCCAAAGTGGGCTGAAAACTGACTCCCGTCTGGTAAAAGCCGCGCCAAACATAAGAACTGACTAAATCACCTTGTATTGTAAATTCCTGAGCTTGCACTTTGCCGGTTCCCATAAAACAAGCAGCTACCATACTCGCAAAAACTAGAATTGATATTTTTAAACTTTTCATATCCAACTATTTATTTACCATTACTAATCAATCGTTGAAAGGCAGGAAGGAAGTTTCGGCTCCCCCTGTAAAATGACAGTCTTTCGCTGCCTGAACAGAAATACTTCCGCTCCTGCCCATAACACATGACAAACACAACTAAAAAATTATTTATTCTGATCGGCTTCTTCTAATGCAATGTTCAGTTCCAGCACATTGACAGTTTCCGTACCAAACACCCCCAAAAAGGGTTTGCTGATGTTCTTGTCTACAATGGCTTTCACTTCAGCCTCGTTCATGCCACGTGCCTGAGCCACACGCTTCACTTGTACATAAGCACAAGCAGGTGTGATATGTGGGTCTAGACCGGAACCACTGGCGGTTACCATTTCAGCAGGCACATCCTTGCGGCTCAGATAAGGATGATGTACCAGAAAAGTATCGATACGGGCTTCCACTTCTGCCAGGTATTCATCGTTCGTAGGCCCCTTGTTACTACCACCCGAAGCATCGGCTGTATAATCACCCGCAGACGGGCGTCCCCAAAAATAAATATCTTGCGTAAACATCTGGCCTACATTGGCAGCACCTACCACTTTACCATTGAGGGTTGCCACCTCTGCATTTCCCTTGTTGGGACCGGCGAACTGTGCAAATATCCACAAGACAAGGATATAGAACAGAGAGAAAAATATGCAAAATGCAATTGTTATTTTAAATGATTTCCAAAGAGTTTTCATTTTATCCAAGTTTTAAAAAAACAGACTAACTATCATATCTATCAGTTTGATGCCGACAAACGGAGCGATGACACCGCCCACACCATAAATCAGCAGGTTGCGACGAAGCAATGCACTGGCACCGATTGGCTTATACTGAACACCTTTCAAAGCCAACGGAATCAAGATAGGAATAATGATAGCGTTGAATATGACAGCCGAGAGAATGGCCGTTTCAGGGCTATACAGTCCCATAATGTTCAGAGGAGCCAACTGAGGGATGGCTACCATAAACAAAGCAGGGATAATGGCAAAGTACTTGGCAACGTCGTTCGCAATGGAGAAGGTAGTCAACGTACCGCGTGTCATCAACAACTGTTTGCCAATCTCCACAATTTCAATCAGCTTCGTCGGGTCGTTGTCAAGGTCCACCATATTACCGGCTTCTTTGGCTGCCTGCGTACCGCTGTTCATTGCCACACCCACATTAGCTTGTGCAAGGGCGGGAGCGTCGTTTGTACCGTCACCCATCATAGCCACCAGCTTACCGGCCTGCTGTTCTTTTTTGATATATTCCATCTTGTCTTCCGGCTTGGCTTCAGCAATGAAATCATCCACTCCAGCTTTCTCTGCGATGTATTTGGCTGTCAAAGGGTTGTCACCGGTCACCATCACAGTTTTCACACCCATCCTGCGAAGACGTTCAAAACGTTCCTGAATAGCCGGTTTTATAATATCCTGCAATTCTATTACTCCGGCAATTTTCTTATTGACACTTACCACCAATGGAGTACCTCCATTACTTGTAATGGTTTGAATGATATCTTCCGTTTCTTTTGGGAAAGGGTTTCCGGCAGACAAAGCTATCTTGCGGATCGCATCAAATGCACCTTTACGGATTTCTGTTCCATCCTTCAAGTTAATACCCGAGCATTTGGTTTCGGCGGTAAATTTTATCATATGAGCACCATCGGTATTCAAATTACGCATCCGTAAACCCGATTCACGTCCCAGTTCAATAATAGATTTGCCTTCCGGAGTATCATCAGATACAGATGAGAGCAGGCAGGCTTCGATGAAAGCATGTTCATCCACTCCCTGAGCCGGATAAAAACGGGTAGCTTTACGGTTTCCTATAGTTATTGTTCCTGTTTTATCAAGAAGCAACGTATCTATATCTCCGGCTGTTTCCACTGCTTTACCCGATTTGGTTATGACATTGGCACGCAAAGCACGATCCATCCCGGCGATACCGATAGCCGAAAGCAATCCTCCGATAGTGGTAGGAATGAGGCAGACAAACAAGGACAGAAAAGAAGCAATGGTAATGACAGTTCCCGTATAATCGGCAAACGGTTTAAGGGTGATACACACAATGACAAAGACCAATGTAAATGCTGCCAACAGGATAGTCAATGCAATTTCATTCGGTGTTTTCTGGCGGGATGCGCCTTCCACCAATGCAATCATCTTATCCAGGAAACTTTCACCCGGCTGGGTGCTTACCATTACTTTTATCTGATCGGACAATACTTTAGTACCTCCTGTTACTGAACTCTTGTCACCGCCTGCTTCACGGATTACAGGAGCGGATTCGCCTGTGATGGCACTTTCGTCAATAGACGCCAGTCCTTCGATGATCTCGCCATCGGCAGGAATTACATCTCCTGCCTCGCATACAAAAATATCACCTTTCTTTAACCGGGAACTACTGACAGTTTTCAAAGTCCCGTTCACAATCAATTTGGCAGGGGTTTCCTCACGAGTCTTCCTCAGGCTATCGGCTTGTGCTTTTCCGCGCGCTTCGGCAATAGCTTCAGCAAAATTAGCAAATAACAAGGTGATGAACAGGATTACGAAAACCCATAAATTATAAATAAATGAGCCTTGTGAATCATTAACGATAGAGTAGAGCATCACCAAGAACATAATAGCTGTACAAACCTCTACCGTGAACATAATCGGATTCTTAATCATCACTCGCGGATTCAACTTCACGAATGATTGTTTTATGCTGTCAATGACTTGCTCCTTCTGAAATAAAGAAGCTGATTTATTATCTTTCATATCTTCTATTAATATCGTTGTCTGTTATCAGAATTATAAACTCAAGTGCTCGGCAATAGTGCTTAATGCATGTACCGGGAAGAATGATAGTGCGGCAACAATAAAAATAACCGCAAATGTCATCACACCGAATGTCACTGTATCGGTTTGCAATGTGCCGGCGCTTTCGGGAATAAATTTTTTCTTAGCCAGAATACCTGCTATGGCCACTTGACCTACAATCGGGACAAAACGTCCTAATATCAGCACAATACCACAAGAGTAGTTCCAAAACCATGTGTTATCACCCAGTCCTTCAAAACCGGAACCATTATTGGCGGCACACGAGGTGTATTCATAAAGCATTTCACTCAGACCATGATATCCGGGATTGTTCAGCCAGCCACCTTCACTTTCCACAAATGCAGGCGCATGAACAAACAGATAAGCAGCCAATGCCGTACCAACTAAAATGATAAACGGATGAAGTAGTGCCACAATGGAAGCAATCTTCATTTCACGTGCTTCTACTTTATGACCAAGGAACTCCGGTGTACGGCCTACCATCAACCCACTGATGAACACGGCGATAATAATAAATGTAAAGTAGTTCATCCATCCCACACCTACACCGCCAAACCATGTGTTGATCTGCATGTTCAGCATTTCCATCATACCCGAAAGCGGCATTGTTGAATCGTGCATACCATTGACAGAACCATTGGAAGTAACCGTAGTAGTAATACTCCACAAAGCAGTGGCGGCCGAGCCCAAACGTATTTCTTTACCTTCCATCGCGCCATTATCCTGCGCTATCCCCATTTCATCAATACGTGGATTACCACCCATCTCCTGACTCACATTGATACAAACTCCTACCAGATAGGCAAACAGCATGACACCATATATACTATAACCCAATTTTTTACGTTTCAGATAGAAACCGAATGCAAATGCCATCGCCATAGGTATGATAAGGATAGACCAACATTCCACC
>ENA-OOVX01000381-OOVX01000381.1-human-gut-metagenome-genome-assembly--contig:-NODE-381-length-12577-cov-2.200527_pt1 | contig 12577 bp, 19 predicted proteins | sample MGYA00241401_ERZ501309 | MGnify/ENA primary metagenome ERZ501309 (study PRJEB25962, sample SAMEA2042282) | human gut metagenome | biome: human gut; feature: human-associated habitat; material: faeces... | reverse complement strand
ACAAGTCGGAAGTCCGCAAACTCTTGATTTTACTGGTCTTTTTTCTCCAGTGACTTCATTGTCGGGAGCTTTTTCGTTCCTGCCGTAAAGAGCTGTAAGATGATTTACATTTCTTTAAATCATTACAATATTTTCTTTAGCAAGCTGTACTAAAATAACCAAATTCGCAGCCTTTTTTGGTCATATATTAGTCATATTAAATTTTTTTGGTCAATTGCCTAGCCCTCAAATCAGAGGACTCTTTTCTATATTATATTGTTGTTTCTAAAATACATCCATGTTCTTGGCAAGTTTCTCCAAAGCCTCTCTAGTAACCTCCGGATTTGCCTCCGCATAAATGTTCATGGTTGTGCTGACATCTGCATGTCCCATTACTTCTTGAATAACTTTTACATTGGTTTCGTTCTCACAAAACCTCGAAGCAAATGTATGTCTAAAAATGTGACATGAAAACCTGGGCAACATTATAGGTTCTCTCTTCTTTTTCTTTGCCTCTACCTCTTCTTCGGCATTGTGAGTATCAACGATTCTCTTAATTGCACGATTTACTGCCTGCGGATTATGTGGATTTCCAAACCGATTAGTAAATATAAAGTTTGTCATTCCATCAACCTCTGCAACACAAAAACCTTCTTCCTGCTGACGCTGATATTCAGACTTGAGCACTTCATACACCGGTCCCATCATTGGAATTGTCCTTATTCCTGCTTCTGTTTTAGGTTCTGAAACCCGAAACTCACACTTAAATGAATTGTCAGATCTTGTGTAATAAGTAAGACTATGGTTAATATTGATTGTTCGTTTCTTCATATCAACATCGTCCCATCTGATGCCTATTGCCTCACCGATTCTGCATCCAGTTCCAAGCAGAAATACAAAAAACGGATACCAGTGGAAGAAAAACGGATTCTTCGCAACATAATCAATAAATTCTCTCTGTTGCTCTACTGTCAGTGCTCTTCGACTCTTTCTAGCACCACCATTTCTTTTTTTCACCTCGGCATAAGCTCCATTTACAGGATTTCTTCTTATAATATCATCTCGTACTGCCAGCTCAAATGTAGGTCGCAATACAGTATTGATACTCTCCAAAGTATTTACCTGCAATCCCTTGTTCGTAATCAAATCCGTATAGAAAAATAAGACATCAGAATACTTCACATCCTTAATCTTTTTCTTTCCGAACGTATCCCTGATAAAATGATCCCATGTATATAAGTAATTTGCTTTTGTAGTGCTTCGCAACTCCGTCTTGGTAGAAATATATCTATCAAACAAAAAATTTACATCTGCACTTCCAGCAACATATACATTTAACCCGTCCATCTGGTCACGAACAAGTTCGTCTTCTTTCTGCCTAAGTGTTACAAGAGATTTCGCATATATCGTCCTTTTTTTCCCTAATGGATCAGTATAAATATATGAATACCTGCCATCAGTTTTACGATAATGCTCTCCTTTTCGTAATACTCTTCCTTTACCATCTTTTCTACAAGCCATCTTTTCTCCTTTCTCAAAAAGAAAAGAGCCTGCATTACTTCTGGTCAGCCATTAGTTTCTCTAACACTGCCATTTTAACTACTTGCGTCATAGTCATGTTATGATTTTTGGTGTATTCAAGCAGCAATTCATGTTCTTCACCATTCAGTCTGATTGTAATCCTCTTATCAGCAGGATTTTCAGCTTTTGGTCGTCCCATCTTTGCCAATATATCACCTCCATCTGAACATAGTATACTTTATGTCAGACATAAAGTCAAGTATATTAATGCAAACTCTTTCATATTCTTTTTAATTTATTTGTAGAATTCCTCGTCTTCTATATGAAATGTCTCCAGATATTCATCAAGAATATCAAGGTTCACAAGCACCAGTCTATTCATCTTATAACATGCTTTCGCATCCTTAGCTAACTGCTGGAACTTTGATAAACTCATTGAGTACATCTCTGCACCCTCTGGATATCTGACAAATCTCTTGTTATTTGTTTTCTTCGTTCTGTTATCCATTTTGTTTCATCTCCAATTCCTCTAATACCATCTTGCGTGCTACAGGTAACAGATTAAGCTGCATTATCATCGCTCTATCCATTGCTTCCCTAATCTCCGATTCTCCCGGAATGTACCCCGACTTAAAACGGACACATCCCTTATTTAAAGTTTGAATATCCTCCGGCATAAAATCAGATCTGTTGCTCAATGAGTGCCCTCTTATTTCTGAAGGCTCAACTATCACATGCACAGGATTATCTTTCAGTTTTGATGATAATGGAACAACTGAAATCTGAGGTGCACCACCATGATTACTTGCATCACACGAGACTACAATTCCCGGTCTTATTCCCCCTTGCACACCATGCGGATTTCGACCAAAATCTGCATATACAACATCAAACTTTTTATATTTGTCATATCGTTTTTTATTCTTATTCATAATCTAAAACCCCCTTAACTGCATAGCCAGTCTGCCATCATCTACTGTAACAATAATTCCTCCTGCATCCTGAACCTGTGCTATTTTTATAAATGCATCAATAAGGTTGTCCGTAATAACACTCATGTTTGCGACTATTACACCATCTACCTGCTTTTTTCTAATCTTATCCACAATCTGATGCCACTGTCTGTCCACATCATTCTGTGAAAATCCATGTCGGCGTTCAGTGCCAACAATCATGTATTCTTTATTTTTTACATACTCATGAATATATTTACTCTGCTTATCCTCTAAGCGATCCACTTTATCCAATGGTGCACTTACTGACAAATACTCTATACATTCAATCGTCTTTTTCTTTCTTCTCATAGCCAAACCTCCTATGAAACAAGCATCTCTGCATTATCAAGCATCTCGTTAAATATCTTTTGAAAATATGCCTTCCTGCTATAATCCATTAATTCCAACCTAGAGTCTATTGAATTTTCTTTCTTACCCTCTGCCACATTCAGGATTGTATTGGCATCTACCTTGAAATAATCAATTATCTTAAATAGATTTGTGATACTTAATGCACGTTCTCCATTCTCATACTTTTTGATAGTTGACTCACTAATGCCAAGCTCCGCTGCAAGACCTTCTTTTGTAAGTTTTCTTTGGATTCGTAACGATTTAATCACGATTCCAACTTGATAACCATCATATTTCATCGCTATATCCTCCATCGTCCTTTGCCATTTCTCTTAACATCTCTACAGCTGCATCTTCTGTCTCATACTGACCAAGCCACTTCCCTCTCGAATCATGTACTACTGTTCCGAATGCAGTCTGCGTAAATCTGCAATCCTTCACAGCCGGGACTTGTTTGTCCCGACCGGAATGAATTTCTGTTGTCGATCTACCAAAGGACTCCTTTAGCATCCAAAGTCCTCTGCATGAGATACAGTAATTGGCACTGGACCGACTTCAAGAGAATAGAGCCATATGCCCATATCTGTGATGGTCTTAACAAATTCTTCCAAATCATAAATGTCATCGGTGATCTCATTCAGGCTTCTGACTACTACAACCTCAAAATCTTCCTCTTTAAGTGTTGCAAAGAAAGCATTCAGTGCTTCTCTGTCATAGTCTCTTGTTATCGAGCGGTCACAATATGCATCGTTAATTATTACTCCGTTAGGCATTGCCTGATCACGCATATTCTCGACCATCTGGACTACATTGAGTTCCGCTCTGCGTGACTTTACAAATGCAATACCCTTTGCAAGCTCCTGATTATCTGTACCTTCGTTTCCTACTAAGTTAAAATCTCTTTTTTTCATTTTGTTATCTCCTTTACGATTTCGTATTGGAGAGTTTTGGCGCCTCCACTCTCGTGGTGTGCTGTATCTCAAGCACAAGTATATTGTAATCTGCCACACCTTAATTGCCGACCGTGTACAGGCGACAATTATGTCGTGTAAACACGACAATCACTTTTCAACTGACACGCTTTTCATTGCTTTCATCATTGCAAGACACTGTCTTATCTGCAATTCATCCATATCTGAAAGAACATCCATTGCCTCAGATAATAGTTCCGACTTTTCTTCATTCTTTCCATACATTATGAAATCAACAGATACACCAAGTACGATTGCTAGATTATCTAATGTCTGTGTCTTAAAATCTCCACCATTTTCAATCGCAGATAATGCTTGTCTGCCTATACCTACTCTATGAGCTAACTCATCCTGTGATAATCCTATCTCCTTTCTTCTATCAGCAATTCGTATTCCTCTCTCATAATCCTTTTCTCTTGTCTGTGCTTTACTGCTCATAAATCCTCCTTGCCGCCCTTGGAAACGAACAAGTCGGATTACCTTTACAGCACAAAAAGACGCACGTGGAAACCAGTATCATAAATACTGTTCGTTTCCCCTGCGTCTCTGGTGCTTCCATCTTTTGATGTGCCCTTATCAGGTGGGCTATAATTTAATTTTCAATCGTTATATTCTAAAAGTTCCATTCTCAGAATGTTCCTTCATCATTCCCTCGGAATACTTCTTGAGTATCATCACTCGCTTGCATCTGTCACACTTAATTCCAATATTCTGAAGTGCCACAGCGGAATCATCACCGCATACAAAATATTCCATCATTAACTTGTTGCATTTTTTACATCTAATTTCTATAACATTTTCTTTGTTCAATTCAGTTCGCTCCTTATTCATACAAAATCATCATTCTACAATTCTGTACTCGTAAAGGAAAGGGAAATCACCTTTGCAAGCCTTTTGCCGGGAGTTCCGATGAATGTCTGCACATTCCCCGTCTTTGCTGATCTAAAGCCAACTGATATGAATTGTGCTGTCAGCACGCAATCACATCAGGCTCCGGCTCTTTCCATAAACCACATATTGTTATCTTCATAGAAAAGGAATATTTCCTTTCCATCTACCACACAGGTATAACGCTCTCCAACTCCGCCAGCCCTTGTACTGGCTGCTCTGCGCTTGTCTTTTACTCGTGTAATCTCATACTTTCTGCCATCTTCCCATGTTATCTCTTTGGGAATGAGCAGTCCGTCCTTTGAGAACTCTGCAAGTACATCAACATATACCTTATTGCTCAATGTAATCACCTTCCTTACAAGATTGCTATTGCTCTGGAAGCATCCATCTTCCTTGCTATATAGCCTTTTTCTTCTAATATTTTCAGATGTGCATAAACACTTGAAGTCGATGCCACCCCTACCATCTTGCATATCTCCCTGATAGTAGGAGCATAACCATTAACTCTTTGATATTGCATAATGCTTTCATACACATTCTGCTGCTTCTCCGTCAATGGTGCTCTGTCTACCAGATCAATTCTTGCTGCTTCGCTCATGTTCCGCCTCCCTCTTCTTTACTCTATTGGTACTTCTCGTTACTAACCTGAAAAGTACCCATGTGGATGTACTGTGTGTTCTTCTTTTGCATTGACTGCCGATAGAATCCTGTCCCGGTACATGAGTCCCCTCTGGATACTATAAAATCCAAATCTTCTGCGTATCTCATCCACCGCCGAATCCATCTTCATCTGCTTTTCACGCTTCTCCACACTTGAGAACAAATCAATTTGTTCCCAATAATTATCTGTTACTAAGTCTGCACCTCGGACACCAACACTACGGATTGGCTTGCTCCAGTTATAGTTTTCCTTAAATATCTGATAAGCATATGCAGCTATCTCTCCGGTGATATTCGTTGCGTAGTCAATCTTTTTCTGACGGGTAAAAGAGAATAACTCATTATCCCTGACACTTATCTCAACCACTCTGCACCGGAATCCATTCTCGCGAAGTCTTGCTGCAACACTCTCAGCCAGAATATAAAGAACAATCTTTACATCCTCATCGCATACTAAATCCTTTGGTGTCGTTGTGCTGTTTCCCACCGATTTGATTGGAGCGTGGGTATTCTCCAGCTTGACAGGTGAATCATCATAGCCATTAGCAAACGACCATAAGATACTGCCCATCTTTCCTAGGTGACTGTTAAGCACTTCTTCATCTGCCCTTGCAAGATCACCTATGGTTTTGATACCAAATAATGCAAGCTTTCTGTTCGTACTTTTGCCAACGTATAGAAGATCTGCCACCGGAAGTGACCAAGCCTTCTGCTTAAACTCACTCTTATACATAGTTGTGATTGCATCCGGCTTCTTGTAGTCAGAACCCAGCTTTGCAAATATCTTATTGAAAGAAACACCAACACTCACTGTGATGCCAAGCTCTGACTTCATTCTCCTGCTGATTTCCTGTGCGATAAGCAATCCATCCCCTTTAAGGGAACTGCTTCCTGTCACATCAAGCCAGCACTCATCAATCCCATATGGTTCCTGTCTGTCCGTATATTCTGCATATATCTCATGAGCCATCCTTGAGAACCGAAGATATAAGTCCATTCTTGGTGATACAAATGTTATGTCCGGACAGACCTGCTTTGCCTGCCAGAGTGCCATTCCTGTTTTCACACCGTACTTCTTGGCAATATAGTCAGCTGTTAAGACAATCCCATGTCTTGCCTCCGGGTCTCCGCCTACTGCCAATGGCTTTCCTGCAAGCTCAGGATGATGCAAATGTTCAATCGAAGCATAACAACAGTTGATATCTGAATGAAGTATTACCCTGTCTCCCATCTGCATAACCTCCTGTATTTAATCAGTCTCTACCATAACCTTTAGTCCAAGTATATGAGTAATGTTTCTTACAGGGCATAGTATAACCCCAAGAATAATCGACTGTCAACGGACATATGTGTCCTTTTTCTCATTATATTGGATTTTTAACTTGAATAATTGGCACTATTGCTATATACTATGGAGTGAAAAGAGACATTTGAAATCAACAAAATGAAAGAAAAGAGGCGTATGTATGTACTCAATCGGAGAAATCATTTCATCATATAGAAAAAAGAAAGGCTTGCTCCAACAGGATCTCGCTGATGAACTGGCAAAGGAAGGCATTACCATTTCCTATAAAGCCATATCCAACTGGGAGAGAAATCTTGCTGAACCAAGCGTTACCATATTTTACAAAGTGTGTAGAATCCTTGGTATTACTAACATGTATGAAGCATATTTTGGAGTAAATCCTGCTGATCCTTTTTCATCACTTACTGATGAAGGCAGGGAAAAAGCTATGGATTATATTAATCTGCTCCACGCATCCGGAATGTATGAAAAGCAGACTGCTAAGATAATTCCATTCCGAAGCATTGATATTTTTGAAAATGCCGTATCAGCCGGAACCGGTAACTTCCTTGTAGACGGACCGAAAGAGACTGTACGCATAGATGAATCTATCCTGCCGGAAGATACTACTTTCGGTGTCCGTATTAGTGGTGACAGTATGGAACCTGAATTCCACGATGGTCAGATTGCATGGGTATTACAGCAGGAATCTGTTGCTAATGGAGAAATCGGCATCTTCGCTCTAAACGGAGAAGCCTATATTAAGAAATTACAAAACGATAAAGACGGAATTTTCCTTATCTCGCTTAATGAAAAGTATGCACCTATCAAGGTTGGAGAAAACGACCGCTTAGACATATTTGGAAAAGTTCTTGGAAAATCTAATGCTTCTGCTATCACAGGACATTGCCGATAAAACGCAAGTCCTTTTTATCGGACACATTATTTTGCATAATGACAATAAGAAAATATCTATAGAACTGAAAGAAGGAATTTTTATGGCGGTTACCAATAATATCAGAGAAATCCGAGAGCAACGTGGCATTTACCAGGATGACCTTGCCGCTGCTATCGGATACAGCACCAAAACTGTCGGCAGGATAGAACGTGGGGACAGCACCCCATCTGCCGAGTTTATGCTACGGATTTCTAAATACTTTAATTTATTGGTGGAAGATGTCTTCCATGAGATTACAGCAAACGTAGTAGTAATGTCTAGCAAAAGGCTTTTACATATTAGATAAAAGCATGTAAAATTTCTTTTACATAGCTTAATTGCGGTCTATTTAGCTTGTTTCTTGACTACTCAGGAAAAATATTTCTACCCTCGCCCCACCTGTATTTTCAGAATTTGAAAGTTTAATACCTCCACCATATTTTTCAGCCACAGTTTTTGCAAAAAATAGTCCCATCCCATAATGGGCTTCGCCATTTCTACTTGTGTCATCCATAAAAAACTGCTCTGTGCCATGCAATAATGCTTCTTTTGTAAATCCTGATCCGCTATCCTCCACAATGAATGTCAGCCGGCCATCCTGCTCCTTTGCGTCAATATAAATGATTCCATTTTCTTTTGTATGCTCCACTGCATTCTGAATCACATTCATTACGGCCCGGAACATTGGATCATAAGCAATCGTTACCTTTTTATCACTTTGTTCCGCCTTCCAATCTATCTTCTGGTGATAGATTTCTACCAGTCCGAGTGCCTGTTCCTTTATATCTGCGAAAAAATCTTCTAACCTCACCGTTGTATAGGTAACATCACTGCAATTCCATGATTTTGTGACATCTATCAACTGTTTTACATAACTTTGTATCTGTGTTGTGCCGTTCAAAACATAAGTGATATTATTCTTCTGTTCTGTGGTCAGTTCAGTCTCTGAAAGTAGTTCTGCATTTCCCCGTACAATCGTAAGAGGTGTTTTAATATCATGCGCCAAAGCAGACATCTGTTGTTTCTTTTCCTGCTCTGTTTTCCACTGCTTTTCTAAAGATTCTCGCAATGCATCTCGCATATCATCGATTGCCGATAAACAGTCATCAAACTCTTTGATACCGGAACAGGATGTCTCATATTCCAGATTTTGATCCTTTATTTGTCCGATTGCGTCTAATACAGGCTGCATCTGCTTTTTGATTCTTTTTCCAAAACGTATGGACGGAATGATGATAATCGCTACCGCTCCAATCACTGACATAATACTCATCACATTCTGTGGTCCTATAAAATGCTCCCTCAAAAAAGCTGAATGATATTGAGGTGTCAGGCGATATTGCAATACAACATATTCATTTTCCCTTACAATTACTTTATAAAAATATTTCCCGGATGCGTTTCCGTACTTTGCAACATTCCATGCTATCTGTTCGTATTGTTCTGACAGATCTCCACCTATTTTCTCTCCATTCTCTGAAAAGATTACATAATCACAAAGTGCGGGAATCATCTCAGCAGTCACTTTATCTGCACGTAGAATCGTATCATATGCTTCATTAATCTTTTGCTCTGCATAATTTGCCGGATAAATACAGCCCACACTAATCAAAAGGTACAGCAGCAGATAAGCAACAATCACCAAACCAACTAATGATCCAAGCATGACCAGTACATATCTCATAAAAATCCTGCTGAGTGCATTGCTTCTCTTTACTCTTCCCATTTATATCCAATCCCCCAGACTGTTTTTATCGGTGTATAATCATAATCCGCAAATTTTGCTCTTATATTTTTGATATGCGTGATTATAGTACTGTCATTACTCTCATTGTCAAAGCCAAAGACCGCTTCCAATATCTGTTCCTTCGAGAAAACCTGTCCTCTGTTTTTAGCCAGAAATTCACAGATTTCGTACTCCGCTTTCGTAAGAGGAAGTTCCTTATCATCAACCAATAGTTTCTTTTGAGATATTTGAATACAGACCCTCCCCAAAACCATCCGGACAGAATGTTCCCTGTGCTCTCTTCTAAGATGTGCATTGATCCTTGCCCGAAGTTCCATCACTCCAAATGGCTTTGAAATATAATCATCTGCTCCTAAAGAAAGTCCGTTTACCAGACTGTTTTCCTCCGTTTTTGCCGTAAGAAACAAAATCGGACAATCCACAAGTGCCCTGATTCTTTTGCATAATTCGAAGCCATCAATTCCAGGCATCATAATGTCCAGTAAAATCAGGTCATAACGATGTAATTCTTCCATATTAATTTTTAGTGGATTACTTACTTTGGTAACCAGATGTCCATCCTTATTCAAAATGCTTTCTATCATTTCCAAAATTGCCGGTTCATCATCAACTGCCAGTATTTTTGCCATAGTTTTCCTCGATTCTATTCCGATATTCTGTTTCCTTCCCAGTGGTTTACCCACCAAAAATAGTATACCATACTAATCCCTGTAAATATTAAGCAACCTGGTATGAATGACAACCATTCACCTACACTAGTTTCTCCCAATACAGATTGCAGATAAGTATATGGTACTCTACCCGTCCAGCAGACAAATACATATTTCCACACATAATCTCCAAGTCCGGTAAGCATCAATGCACTAATTAGTCCTGATATAATCCCTGCTCCAATGGATACCCCTTTTCCAAACTGAAAAGCCAGAATCAGCTGCCACAGATAAAGTGGAACACTGCTTCCCCACAGCAGCAATGCTGCAAATATACATCCTTTCATGATTTCGATATCGCTTGATGCGATTCTTCCAAATCCAATTCCGAATATGATTGCTGTCAATAGGATAGAGCACAGACACAAAACCAGTAGCATCAACAGTTTCGATAAAAATGCTGCAGGTTTATCCGGTAAAGACAACAGATTTTGAAAATCACCTGCATTTTGTTCCTGTTCCATCACACTTGCTGTAAAAATTCCAATAAGTACCGGAAGTCCTGCTCCTATTGCCTGATAAAATGCAATCACTTTCATATTTTCATTCCATGGTGAAAAAAAGTAATATATTAAAAATATAACGCTGGTTATAATCGGAATCAGTAAGTGTGCCAGAATCACAGATGTTCCTTTCATCTTTCGCAAGTCTGCATTAAGAGATCTTCCAATCATCTTATTTCACCTCTCTTCTCTCAAACCATTTCAAAAACAGAACCGTTACAAAAACAAACCAGATGATTGAGAGACACATTCCCGGAACAATGACTCCCGTATCCAAAAGAGGATTCCCTGCTTCTGCGGCAAGTCCATTTGGTAAAACATGAAGCAACGGGCACATCATTCGCATAGGGATTGCAGAAACAAGTACATACCAGATTCTGGTTTGTGATATTACCACACCGCTGACGGTAATAAATAGGCAGACGAACAGGTTTACAATCATTCCAAATCGTTCACTTAAAAATAAAGCTACCGGAATCTCCCATAACTCAGAAACCGTCAGAAACAATACTGCAATCAACGCTCCTCCAACTGGAACATGTGTCGTTAGAAGAAAGCCTCCAAGCGTTGCTCCTGCAAACACAATCACATTAGAAAACAAAATCATGTACCCAATATAAATAATTTTCCCCAGCAACAATTTTCTTCTGTCTGTGGGAATAGTCATTAAATGATAGTATTTTATCTTTTTCTCCTGCGCCACAGAAAGATAACAAAATAGAGCAATCATCCCCGGCAGCAAAAGTGTATACCACCAGTTCCAAACACTTTCTGCATAAGCATTTGTCATCCCAAGAGTAAATATAAATGCCATGACAAATGTAAGAAGAGGAAATCCCCAGATAAACTTTTTTCGCATGGTTCTTTTGGCTTTTTGATGTTCTGCTTTTATAATATTAACCATGGATTTCACCTGCTTTCTGGTTTTTTCTTACCACATTCATAAACAAATCTTCAAGATTATCTCCCTGCTTTAATGCTCCTTCGTATCCTAAGATTCCACCTGAAATAATCCCGACTTTATCTGCAAGTAACTGTACCTCTGAGAGAATATGACTGGAGAGAATTACAGTGATTCCCTGTTCCGGAAAAGACCGGATCAGCTCTCGTAATTCCTCGATGCCTATTGGATCTAATCCATTCGTAGGTTCATCCAATATCAAAAGTTCCGGTTCTCCAAGCAATGCCATTGCAATGCCTAGTCTTTGCTTCATCCCCAAAGAAAACTGTCCTGCTTTCTTCTTTCCGGTGTTTGTAAGTGATACAATCTGCAAGACCTCATCAATTCTGTTTTCATCTGTACCAAGCAATAATTGTCTTACCTTCAAATTCTCTCTGGCGGAAAGATTTTCATAAATAGGCGGATTTTCAATTAACGCTCCTATTTTTGATAAATCTTTCCTATCCAAAAGTTTTCCATCAAAGTAAATCTTTCCTGCAGTTGGTTTCATCATACCGGTCAGCATTTTCAATGTGGTAGATTTACCAGCGCCATTCGGACCGACCAACCCAATAATTGCGCCACATGCGACTGAAAACGATACATCACGCAAAGCCCGTACACGACCGAATGACTTATTAATATTCGAAACCTGTAAAATCGGCGTTTCCATAATGCATCTCCTCCTATCCGCAACTATTAATCATACAACTCAACTAGACCCCTTGCTAAGAAATTGTCACATTCCGGTCAAATATGTAATCTGACAGGCACCCCATTTTTCGATACAATGGAATCAAACAGAAAAGAAGGATAGGTGTCTGAAATGAAGTTCATCTCATGGAATATTGATAGCGTTAACGCGGCCGTTGAACATAAATCAGCCCGTGGCGAAATGACTTGGCAAGTTTTGCAAGATATCGCGGCTGAGCAACCGGACGTACTTGCAATCCAAGAAACAAAGTTGAAGCCAACTGGTTTAACAAAGAAGCAGGCGGCTGCGCTGGATGAACTTTTCCCAGGCTACCACCGCTACCTTCGTATGAGCACTGGTCGCTCAGGTTACTCTGGTACCATGATGCTCTCA
>ENA-OOVX01000349-OOVX01000349.1-human-gut-metagenome-genome-assembly--contig:-NODE-349-length-13259-cov-1.983490_pt1 | contig 13259 bp, 10 predicted proteins | sample MGYA00241401_ERZ501309 | MGnify/ENA primary metagenome ERZ501309 (study PRJEB25962, sample SAMEA2042282) | human gut metagenome | biome: human gut; feature: human-associated habitat; material: faeces... | reverse complement strand
CGGTTTCAAGTCCCACAATTCCATTCAGACTGCTGCGCAGTCCGCCTGACTTTTCTTTTTCCGAATGCGGAGCATGATCGGTTGCGATCATGTCAATCGTGCCGTCAAGTATGCCTTCAATGAGTGCATCTCTGTCCGCTTCGGAACGAATCGGAGGGTTCATTTTGAAGCTTCCGCTGTCAACAAGATCTTCATCACACAGAACAAGATAATGCGGTGCAGTTTCACATGTTATGTCGAGGCCTTCAGATTTTGCCTTACGGATAAGATTAACGGACTCCTTTGTCGAAACATGGCAAACATGGTATGGACATCCGCTCTTACGGACAAGCTCAATATCGCGTGCAATAGGGCGCCATTCGCTTTCACTGCATATTCCGGGCAGGGAATGCCTGTCGGCGTAGTTCCCGTCATGAATGCATCCACCGCGAACAAGACTGTTGTCTTCGCAGTGAGCAGCAATGATCTTGTGAAGTTTTTTTGCCTTTTTCATTGCTGCAAGCATAATTTCTTCATTCTGAACGCCTTTTCCGTCATCCGAAAACGCAACGACATACGGGGCAAGTGCGTCCATATCGGAAAGTTCCCGACCGTTTTCACCGATTGTTATTGCACCGTACGGATAAACGGGAATGCAGGCATCACGGCGAATGATTTCAAGCTGCCTTTCAAGGTGTTCGATGCTGTCAGGCACCGGATCAAGGTTCGGCATGGTGCAAATCGCAGCATACCCTCCGTTTGCGGCGGCAAGCGTTCCCGTTTTGATAGTTTCTTTATATGAAAAACCCGGTTCGCGAAGATGAACATGAACATCAACGAATCCGGGAACAAGAACAATATCCGAAGAAATATTGGTAATTTTTTCTGAATAAATATCGGAAGGGGAAAATGAATTCGAATATGTATCCGATTTCAAATCGGAAAGGCAGCAACGGTCAATTCTGTTGTTTGGATATTCGGCGTTTTTTCGCACAGTTTTGTTTTCAGACAGCATTTGGTGTGCCTCCTTCGGTTTCTGCAAGAATAAATCCTGCCGCATGCGGCAGGACAGCACAATTAAAACCCACGAATTCACGCTGAAAACGCAGAGAATATTGAGTTGCAAATCTTGCCGACATCAAGGTGTCAACGCGACCTCACGGGATCGCCTTAAAGATTGGAGTTATTTTATCAGGCTCGCAGGCGACTGTCAAGGCATTCAACAAAGTATATTGCTATCATTTGAAAACTGAACCAACATTATTCTGACAAATTCTTGCTTGACATTTGCCAATTTTAAAGCTACAATAACAATCGAAAATCCGTGTATAATATAACGGATAATATCATGATGCGGAGAAAACAAATGAGAAACAAATCTTTGACACGTTTTGCAGCTTTTTTTGTTGCAGCAACCATGCTTTTCGCTTGTTTGCAAGTCATTGCACAGCCTGCCGCAAACGACAGCGGGCACACTTACGTGCTTGTTGACCAACCCACCGACGGCGGGGTTTACCTTATGATAAGCCGACAGTCCGGCAGCAATTTTGCTGTTTCCGGAACAGCGATGCCCGACGGGGAAGGCTTGGTGCCTGTTGAAGTCGGAGTTGCAGGTGACTATGTTGTAAGCGGAGTGAACGATTCCGTGCTTTGGCAGTTTAACGGCAGTTCCGAATCGGGCTTCACCGTTCGCAATACTGAGTCGGGCGAATACCTTGCAAAGCTTTCGAACACGCTTAAAACAAGCGCAGCAACTCAGCATCGCTGGGAGCACATAATTCATACCAACGATGACAGCAGCATCGGCGATGAACCTGTCATGCACAATGTGACCACCGGTGTGGGCTACATCCTCTATCGCGTAAACGGCGATGAGACTTATTTCGATTGCTTCAACGCTTATCAGCAATGCAATATACGCCTTTATGAGCGTCGGGATATGACCGGATTCGTACCGACGACGGGCGTCAGCATCGGAATTGATGCACTGGAGCTTGACCTTGGAAGCACTCACACATTCCATCCGCAGGTTTTCCCGTCAAATGCAACCATTCAAAACGTTACATACACGTCTTCGGATTTGTCCGTTGCACGCATCAATCCCGACGGCACACTTATCACAGGCAGTGAAGGAACTGCGCAGATAACCGTTTACGACGGAACGGGCGAATTCAGCGATACCTGCACCGTGACGGTCGCAAGTGCAAATCCCGCAGTGCCCGTCCTGTACGGTTACAGAATGTACTCAAGTGCAAACGGCATCGTTAATTTTTCGGCGGATGATGTTTCCGACTTCAACCTTGTGGATGCACAAACGGGACTTGAACCACTCACCGCAATGTGTTATGTGGAAGGCGATTTTTACGGTTTCGCAAAGAGTGAAACCGAAAACACGGGATATGATTTCGTTATTATCGACGGCGAAACCTTCGAAAGACGGACGACAAACATTTGGTCATGTTACTATTGCCGCGATATGACCTATGATCCCGAAACCGGACTGATTTACTGCATGATGGCAACCAACGCAACTATTTACTCATTGTATTTCGGGATTTATACGGTAAACCCACAAACTCTGAGCATCAACCTTGTCGGTGAAACAAACCGATACCTTTCGGTTCTTGAATGCACGGCGGACGGCAGACTTTACGGAATCGATATGTTCGGCTATTTCTGCTCCGTTGACAAAACCAATGCAAACTGCACAAAAATTGCACATACAACCGTTTCGGATATCAACCATGAACAGTCCATGGTGTTCTGTCCTTCAAACGGCAAAATGTATTGGATGAAATCTGATGATAACGGAGGCGTATTTTTCGAGGTCAATCTCGCAAACGGAACGCTTGTTTATATCGGCTATCCCGGCGGCGATTACATAACATATCAGAGTGTTGCAGGCCTTTGCTATGTTCCGACGGATGAACCGGAGTATCAGCAGGGTGATATAGATATGGACGGCATAGTTTCTGTTTCGGATGCATTGCTTGCATTGCGGTGCGGAATGGAAATTGTAACTCTTACCCCGCAGCAGCTTACGCTTGGCGATATGGATGGTGACGGTTCCGTTAATGTTACCGATGCGATAATGATACTTCGAGCTGCACTTATCGGCTGATTTTTAAATTCGGCAGCACGGCCGCAGTATCAAAAGTAAAAACAAAACCTGTCAAAAACAGCGGTTCGCAGTACGGCGGGCCGCCGTCTGCACAAATAACCAAATGACAATTTCGCCTACGGTTCGATAAAGATTTTACTGTATGATTCAAAGCATTGATTTTAACTCTGCCGCATGATAAAATACGCATGGCAAAGCCTGAATAACTTATGCCGTGTCTGAATAAATAAGTTAATCTTAAAAAACGGAGGGTGAATTTGTGAAAAAAAAAGCTTTAGGCTTGTTTGCAACATTTTTCAAAATCGGAGCTTTCACTTTCGGCGGAGGATATGCAATGATACCGCTGATACAACGTGAAATCGTAGATAAAAAACAATGGGCAACAAATGAAGATTTGCTTGATATAATTGCAATTGCCGAATCAACACCCGGTCCCATTGCCGTGAATGCTGCGACATTTATCGGCAGCAAAATCGACGGCTTCTTTGGCGCTCTTTTTGCAACGCTCGGAGTTGTTCTTCCGTCATTTATAACCATACTTGCCGTGTCGTTTGCTATTGCACAGTTTGAACACATAAAAATCGTTCAGTATGCATTTACGGGTATTCGCGCCGCAGTTCTTGCGCTCATTATCCGCGCACTTGCGACAATGTATAAAGAATGTCCGAAGTCGCCCCTGTCATACATTATTGCGGCAGCTGCTTTTTTTGTTGCAGCATTTACAAGCATCAACACGATTTTTATCATACTCGGCTGTGCTGTGGTCGGCCTTGCTGTACATTTGGTATTTAATACAAAAAACGGAAAGGCGGGGGAAGGCAAATGATTTTCATCGAATTATTCTTCACATTTTTCAAGATTGGCTTGTTTACTGTCGGCGGCGGATATGCAATGCTCCCGCTTATCAGAACTGAGGTTCTCAGCAAGGGCTGGCTGACGGCGGAGGAAATTGTGAATTTCATTGCCGTGAGCGAAAGCACACCCGGGCCGTTCGCAGTAAATATTGCAACTTATATCGGTTCTGTCGGCGGGGCAGCAGGGGCAGCTTTTGCAACGCTCGGAGTTGTGCTTCCGTCGTTTCTGATTATTCTTGCGATTGCGCGATGCTATAAAAAGTTTAAGAGCAGCAAAATAGTTGCGGGACTGATGTCCGGCTTGAAGCCGGCGGTGATCGGGCTTATTGCAGCCGCCGTGTTAACAGTCGGCAAAACCGTTTTTTTGAATTCGGCAACTCCGACAGGCTTTCCCGCCACCGCATCGGACTGGTTTCGAACCGTGAGTTCCGCATTGGTTTTTGTGCTTGCACTCTTTGCCTGCCGAAAAAAACTTCATCCAATATTAATGATTTTGATTGCCGCTGCTCTCGGCATAGCATTCGGCCTTTTGGGCGAAATGCTTGTTGCTTAGCGTTAACCGCAGCATTAACACCAAGAACAATATCGCCCGTACGGGCAACACATCGGATTGAGTTTTTTCCGCTGCCTGTTGTGCAAGTTTTGCATTGCCCAAGTGAGCGCTATGATTCAAATTAAACATGTGTAAATATTTTTTATTTGTGCAATAATAAAGCTCGTTTTCCGGTGTGGAAAACGAGCTTTTTTCACAGTTTGAAAGCGGATAACTTAGATATTGTCCGTATGTTTACGCAGGTGCACCGACCAACATTGCTTCATGCACGGGAAGGATTTTTTTGCTGTCGGGCATACGGACGAGAGCTTGATTCAGCACCTCCTCGGCGTTATGCACAAATACAATTTGCAGTGCATCAATAATATCCTTGGGAACTTCGGCAATATCCTTGCGGTTTTGCTCCGGAAGCAGCACCGTTGTGATGCCTGCGCGTGCTGCAGCAAGCAGTTTTTCACGCAAACCTCCGATTGCAAGCACTCGGCCCCTGAGAGTGATTTCGCCTGTCATTGCAAGTCTTGCGCGCACCGGAATGCCTGTCAGTGCACTCGCAACAGCCGTCATGAGTGAGATCCCTGCGGACGGACCATCCTTTGGAACTGCACCTTCCGGAACATGAATATGTATATCCGTATGTTGATTGAAATCATCGCTCAGTCCCAGTTCGGAAGCGTGTGCGCGGATGCACGTAATAGCAGTGCGTGCGCTTTCCTGCATAACATCGCCGAGACTTCCGGTAAGCTGAAGCTGACCCGTGCCTTTCAACGCTTCAACCTCAATTTCTAACAGCTCACCGCCAACGCTTGTCCACGCAAGTCCGTTCACCAGTCCGATTTCAGGCTCCTTATCCGCAGGCTCAAAGCTGTACCGAGACACACCGAGATATTCCTTTATTTTCGATTTGCTGAGCCGAATCCGTTTTTTTCCGTTTGCAATATCAACGGCAGCCTTTCGGCAAACTGCGGCAATGCAGCGTTCAAGGCTGCGAACGCCTGCCTCGCGTGTGTAGCAATTGACAATTTCGGAAATTTCCTCATCCCCGATGGTCAGCATGCTCTTCTTCAGTCCGTGCTTTTCGAGCTGCTTCGGAATCAAATACTGTCTTGCAATTTCGATCTTTTCGGTCGCAAGATAACTCGGAACCTCTATAACTTCCATTCTGTCCAGAAGCGGGCGGGGGATATCGGCAAGGTTGTTTGCTGTTGTTATGAACAGAACCTTGGACAAATCATACGGCATCTCCAAAAAGTGATCGCGGAAAGCAAAGTTTTGTGCTCCGTCAAGCACTTCAAGAATTGCGGCGGCCGGATCACCGTTATAATCTCGGGATAATTTATCAATTTCATCAAAAAGAATGACCGGATTTACGGTTCCCGCCTGCCGCATTGCAGAAATAATGCGACCCGGCATAGCTCCGATATAAGTGCGCCTGTGTCCGCGAATCTCCGCTTCATCCTTGATTCCGCCGAGACTCATTCGAACAAAGCTGCGGTCCAAAGCCTTTGCAATTGATGCGGAAATGGATGTTTTGCCTACACCCGGAGGGCCCGCAAAGCAAATAATCTGACCGTTCACCTTTCCGGTAAGTTTCGCAACTGCAAGATACTCAAGAATACGCTGTTTGACTTTTTCAAGCCCGTAATGGTCCTCGTCAAGTATCCTGCGTGCATTTTGAATATCAAGATTGTCCTCGCTCATCTCGGTATAAGGCATGTCCAACAGACAATCGATGAAAGTTCGCAGGGACGGTGTTTCGTGTGAACCGGCAGGAAGGGTTGCGAACCTGTCGATTTCTTTTTCGAGTCGGATGCGAATTTCATCGGGAAACGTGCGTTTCTTCAGTCTTGCACGAAACTCATCGGCTTCCGTCTCCTCGTTCTCACCCAATTCTTTTCGAATTGCCTTTATCTGTTCGCGGAGGAAGTATTCCTTTTGATTCTTTTCTATTTGCTGCTTGACACTCGCCTCAATGCGTTTGCTGAGCTTTGTGAACTCCTGCTCGCGTGCAATAATGTTCAAAAGCGTTATGCAGCGCGAGGCACTGTCCTCCTGTTCAAGAAAACACTGCCGATCCTCGTATTTTTTCAAGGTTATGTTTGCAAGCCTGAATATATATGCAGTATCATCGGAGCTTTTCTCAATAACCTCAAATGCTTCGGAAAGGCTGTTTACTCCGATCAGTTCAAGGTAATCGCGGCATTTTTTCGAAACGAGCGGACGGAGCGACGAAGCTTCCGGGTCGGTTTGCTCTTCATCGTCGCAACTGTAAAGGTTCGCGCTGAAAAAGGGCTCCTCGCCCGTGAAACCGTCAACAAGCGCACGGCATACACCTTCCGCCATGACGCGGACAGTATCTCCGGGCAGTTTAATTACCTGCTTGATTTTGCAAATGCAGCCGATCTCATACAGCTGCTTTGCGGTTATATCGGTAAGTTTCGGATCTTTTTGCGCGGTAAGAAACACCAACCCGTCGTTTTCGGCGGCGGTTTCAATCGCGGCAACGCTCTTGTCCCTGCCTGCATCAAAGCTCAGCAGTGTGTAGGGCATTACAACCAAGCCGCGCAGAGGCACAACGGGCATTTTTTCATAGTACTTAATAGCCAAATTTCATTTCCTCGTGTTTTGTTGTTTTTTTGCCGTGAGGGTGTATCAGTCATCGGCTTCTTTTTGGAGAATTATACACGTTGTTTGAAAATTATACAACACACAAATTCAGGCATATATGCAAATTCTCGGGGCAATCCTGTGTATCTTCATCAACAGCCCTTTATTGCTCCGCATTCCGCAAAAGTCTGCATTGCTTTTCGATAACACTTTGTGCTCAATTCCGTACGGAGTGTCTGAATATAAACGGAGTAACACGGTGAATAGCGATATATTTGATGCCGAGAGCGGCTTTGCAGCCGGATTTCGGACTTTTTTTCTTTTTTTTGGCACTCAAGTCTTGTTTATTCACCCATTGTTGTGGTACAATACAGTGTAGCTTGTATTTACCATGGCGGTTCGGCTCTTATGCAATCAGCCTGATTGGAGTATGCTTTGCGCAGAGTCGAGCGATACTCTTTATAGAAAGGAAAAATCATCATGAAAAAAAGATGCGACAAACTCATTGCTAAGCTTCGTGAAAAAAACATCGATGCAGCAATAATCACCTCACCTGTTAACCGCAGGTATTTCTCCGGCTTCACCGGCAGCAACGGTGTTGTTATTGTAACAGAAAACGGTCGCGTTCTTCTTACTGACTTCCGTTATACCATTCAGGCAAATCAGCAGTGCGCCGGAGTTTGCGAAGTTCGTCAGGTTAACCGCGGAATAGGTTCGGGCGATGTTGAAGAAGTTCTTAAAGAATTTGACGCAAAACGCGTTGCCTATGAAGATGCAGCTCTGACCGTTGCCGAATTTAACATGTTCAAGAGCATGCCCTTTGAACTTTTGCCCGAATCAAAGCTTATCTCGGATTGCAGAATCGTTAAGGATGCTGCGGAAATAGCAGAGCTTCAAAAGGCTCAGAATGTTGCGGATGCAGCTTTTGCAGAAGTTCTGAAACACGTAAAGGTTGGCATGACCGAGATTGAACTTCGCAATGAATTCGATTATCTCATTCGCAAGTTCGGCGGGGATGACAATTCATTCGATACCATCGTCGGTTCCGGTCCCAACGGTGCGCTTTGCCATGCGTATCCCGGTCCGCGCAAGATTCAGAACGGTGATTTCGTTGTTATGGACTTTGGCGCACGCGTAAACGGTTATTGTTCGGATATGACCCGCACGTTCGCAGTCGGCAAACCCTGCGATGAGCTCGTGAAGATTTACAACATTGTTCTTGAAGCTCAGCTCAAGTGCCTTGAAGTGCTTCGTCCCAATATGAACGCCGCAGATCTTGACAAGACAGCGCGGGATATCATCACAGCGCACGGTTACGGCGAGTGCTTCGGTCACAGCCTCGGCCACGGGTTCGGTCTTGAAATCCACGAAAGTCCCTATGCAAGCCCGCGTTCCGCAGATATTCTTGTCCCCGGAAGCACAATCACCGTTGAACCCGGCATTTACGTTGAAGGACTCGGCGGTGTCAGAGTCGAAGATTGCTGCGTTCTGACCGAAACCGGTTACATCAATCTCTGTTCAACCACAAAGGAGCTCATCATCCTCTGATAAGGTCAAAAAAGCCTTGTAAAAGCTTCTTTTGATGTTCTAAGTTAATTTTTTCCGCCTGCAAAACAGCGCAGTATGCGCCCTGCAGGCGGTCGATAAGGTTCCGAGTGGACCTGTTTATTGCAATCATACTTTATAAATTTATATCACGGAGGTATTCCCATGATTTTAGCTGGCGATTTCAGAAAAGGCATTACCGTTGAAATAGACGGACAGGTTTGGAGCATTGCAGATTTTCAGCATGTCAAGCCCGGCAAAGGTGCGGCATTTGTTCGCACAAGGCTGAAAAACGTCATGACAGGTGCGGTTCTCGAAAGAACCTTCAGCCCCACCGACAAGTATCCCACTGCACACATCGAAACCCGCGAAATGCAGTATCTCTATACTGACGGAGATTTGTATTATTTCATGGATAATGAGTCCTATGAACAGCTCGCACTCAATCATGAGCAGGTTGAAGATGCAATCGACTTCGTTGTTGAAAACTCCAACGTCACCATCCGTTTCTACAAAGGCAATGCATTCTCCGTTGCAGCTCCCAATTTTGTTGAGCTGACTGTTACGGAGACCGAACCCGGCTTCAAGGGTGACACCGCGACCGGAACCACCAAGCCCGCCGTACTCGAAACGGGTTACAAAATTGCTGTTCCCCTGTTTGTTAACGAAGGCGATCGCATTCGCGTTGATACCCGCACCGGTGAATACATGGAGCGCTGCTGAGTTAACTGCTCTTAACAGACTCCGCGCCTCTGCTTAACAGGGTGGTTATAGGTTCAAATTCTATGGCAAACGAAACAAATATCATTCAAAAGTCCGCTTACCTGCGCGGACTTGCTGATGGAATGAAGCTTTCGGCGAATTCCGACGATACCTCAAAGCTTTTGCTTGCGATGATTGACTGCATAGACAGTATTGCGGTACAGGTCAACGACAACACCGATCTCATTTGTGAGCTTGATGACGAAGTTGATTCCTGTTCCGATTCATTGGATGCTTTTGCAGAATTGGTTTTCGGCATTGATGACGACGATGACGAAATCGACATCAACGACGATGATGATCTTTTCGCTTGCGATGACGATGATGATGACAGCAAATGCTTTGGCTGCTCTTGCCCCGGCGAGTGCGATGATTGCTATTGCGACGAAGACTGCGAGGATTGTAATTGCGACGGCAGAGATGATGATTGCTGCATTACCTGCCCATATTGCGATGCGCGGGTTCCGCTTTCCACACTGATGGAAAGCGATAATCCCGTTTGCGGAATCTGTCATATGCCGTTATGTTCATCAACCGGTTTCGAGGAGGAATCCGATTCCTGATTTTGCAGCGCACCGAACAAAGTCATTATTGAATCATTTTTTTCTCAGCAGGGTTCACATTTAATATGCGGATCCTGCTGTTTGCGAAAGGAGTTTTATGGAATTTGACTCAGCTGCTCTTTGTGGATGTGTGGAATCGCCAAGCACTAAACGAAGTGTTTCGCTGCATCCGAGGCTGGAAGCTGCAGCTGCTCTTCTCGGCAAAACATCTGTACTTGCTGATATCGGGTGTGATCACGGCAGATTTTCGGCTGCAATGCTTCAACGCGGTATTGCTGAAAAAGTTATTGCATCCGACATAAGTGCTCCGTCCCTCAAAAAAGCCGAACAGCTTGCGAATGTGTGCGGACTTTCAAGCAAGATGGAATGCCGTATTTCGAACGGTTTTTCGGCATACTCTGCCGGTGAGACTGACAAGGCTGTTATACTCGGAATGGGCGGCGAGGTTATCCGTTCCATACTTTCACGCTCTGATTCATTCGCGCGTTCGCTTGAGTGCATTGTTATGCAGCCTATGCGCGGGGAAGCCGAACTTCGGAGCTATCTTTACTCAAACAATTATCGCATAATTGATGAAGCGGTTGTTTTTGACAGCGGGAGATACTATCAGCTGATTTCGGCAAAAAACGGAGCGCCGCGCCAACTTCCCGACTGCTTTGAAAAAGGTTTTTTTCAATTCGGTGCCGAAGCATTTAATAAGCGTGACCCAATGCTTTTGCCGCTGATGCAGCGGTATCTTTGCATCATTGAAAAAAAGCTGCAGCGGGCAGCTTTATCGGGCGGCAGACCGAAGCGACTCATTTTTGAAGCAGAAAGTACAGCAAGATTGATTTCTGAGTTTTTAAACGGGCGGAATGATGACTGTTCGGCGAAACACACTGATTGATTAAAGGAGCAAAACATGCTGCTTAATGATTTTATAGATATAATGAATAAGCTCGCGCCGCAAGAGACGGCGCTTGGGTTTGACAATGTCGGATTAATAATCGGCACGGACAGAAAGCAGATAAAACGTGTGCTTGTTGCGCTTGACTGCACCCTTGCCGTTGCACTCGAAGCGGTCGAAATCGGCGCGGATCTTGTTTTAACGCATCACCCGCTGCTTTTTTCGGCAGTTAAGCGTATATCTCCCGAATGCCCTCAAACGGCGGCTGTTTATACCCTTATCCGCAACGGTATTGCACTCTTTTCCGCACATACAAACCTTGATGCAGCGGAAGGTGGAGTAAATACAGAGCTTTGTCGTCTGTTCGGGCTGCAAGATACGATTTCCGTCGGAGAAGACAGCATTATGCGAGTCGGCAATCTCCCTGAAACCATGATGCTGGATGATTTTGCGGCAATGGTTCAAAAGAAGCTCAACACGGTTGCGCGCATATCCGGCAGCAACACCCCTGTCAGCCGCATCGCCGTTATCGGAGGTTCCGGAGGTGCGGAATATGAGCAGGCACACGAAGCCGGAGCGCAGGTGCTTGTAACCGGAGAATGCAAACATTCGGATGCAATTGCCGCCTCCGTTCTCAACTTAAACATTATTGCCGCGGGGCATTACCAAACAGAAAACCCTGTGCTTATTCCTCTTGCTGCATACCTTCGCAGCAATACGGAAGGCGTTGAATACATGATATCCAAAGTAAACACGCCGACTTTCCGCACTTGCGGGCGGTGTGCCGAGTAAGCGATTATTAATTGCTGAAAACTGGCTTTGGATGGTAAGTTTATTGAAAGGATGAAACTGTTATGAATAAACTGGATGCACTTTGGGAGTATCAGCAGGCAGAGCTTGCTCTCGCACGACTGAAGAGGGAAATGAAATCCTCGCCGTCATATCAAAAACGCACAAAGCTGCATAACTTTCTTGCAGAACAGCAAGCGAGCATCGAAAAAATAAATGCGGATATGCGGGCAAAGGACGGTTCACTTGCAACATGTTCATCAAAGCTTGACGCGCTTTTAAAACGTTATGATCTTGAAAAATCCGAACTTGACATCATGGAAAATGATGAAGAAAGCACTGCTGCGGAGTTAACGGAAGCAAAAAAATCCATTGAAAAGCTGCTTGAAGAAATAAATGCTTTGCACAAAGAGCTTGCCGAGATGATAACATGGTTGAATCAAGCTTCCGAGGCTATTTCTTCCGCATACTCCAAGGCGGGACGCGCAAAAAAGGACTATGATGCCGTTCGTGCCGTTTGCGATGCGGAAAAGGATGCATTCAAACCCAGGCTTGACGCCGCAGAAGCCTTGATTGCCGAAAAACGCGGAGATGTTCCGGATGAACTTATGTCCAAATATCTTGCACTCAAAAAGAATTATGTCAATCCTGTTGCAAAGGTTGCCAATAATCAATGCAGCGGATGCTATATGATGCTTCCGTCAGCCGTTGTTAAAAGAGTTGCCGGAAAAACAAGCGTTGTTGAATGCGAGAACTGCGGACGAATCCTTACCATGTAAGCTTTTGTGTTATAGATACTGATACCATAGGAATGCTTTCGAAGAATAAAGACTCATTTTGTTCTTTACACAGCATTGAGTTTGCATTATAATACTATTATTGAGTAAGACAAGTGACCGCGCAGGCATTTGCCCGCGAGGAAAGTCCGAGCTCCGCAGGACAGGGTGCCGGGTAACACCCGGTGAAGGCGACTTCAAGGAAAGTGCAACAGAAATAAACCGCCGTATTGCCGCACGGTAATGCGGTAAGGATGGAAAGGCGGGGTAAGAGCCCACCGATACCTCGGTAACGCGGTATGCCATGTAAACCCCACTCGGAGCAAGATTGAAATGGGAGCATTTAATGGCTGTCCGTCACGCTCCCCGTAATCGCTTGAGTGTGCAGGTAACTGCACATCCAGATAGATGGTCACACAAACAGAACTCGGCTTACGGCTTGCTCAATTCAAAAACGGTATTCGCCTTAAACGGCGGATGCCGTTTTTTGTTCTTTTGAATGCTTTTACGCATTTCGCACCGCCTCTTGCCACCCCGAAGTCAGCCGTTTCTGCTGAATAAATCAAAAACGTATGTTTCACTGTAAAACTGCATACCTTAATATGGAATCAAAAAGCAACCGGAGGGCAGAGATTTGAATCTTTATATAGAAACAAGGGTGCTGAACATTGCAGACTATATCATTGAAACCGGTGCGACTGTCCGCGCTGCGGCAGGAGTTTTCGGCGTATCTAAATCAACCGTTCATAAAGATATAACCGAACGACTTCGCACAATCAATAAAGCACTGGCTGAAAAGGTTGCCGCCGTGCTTGAAGTAAACCGAG
>ENA-OOVX01000338-OOVX01000338.1-human-gut-metagenome-genome-assembly--contig:-NODE-338-length-13558-cov-1.636673_pt1 | contig 13558 bp, 10 predicted proteins | sample MGYA00241401_ERZ501309 | MGnify/ENA primary metagenome ERZ501309 (study PRJEB25962, sample SAMEA2042282) | human gut metagenome | biome: human gut; feature: human-associated habitat; material: faeces... | reverse complement strand
ACATCGGCGCGCAGCCGGTCCCGCCCAGCCTCATCAAGCGCTGGCTCAAATACTTCCCGCACCACAAATACGACACAAACTACGGCCTCAGCGAGTCCATCGGCCCCGGCTGTGTGCATCTTGGCGTGGACAACATCGAAAAAATCGGCGCGATCGGCAAGGCCGGCTATCTCTGGTAGACGCGCATCCTTGACGAGCGAGGGAACGATGTTGCGCCCGGCGAGATCGGCGAGCTTGCCGTCAAGGGACCCGGCGTCATGAAATGCTATTATAAAAACCCGGAGGCGACTGCCGAGATCCTGCACGGAGACTGGCTCTGGACGGGCGACATGGCCCGTGAGGACAAGGACGGGTTCATTTATCTGGTTGACCGCAAGAAGGACGTCATCATTTCCGGCGGCGAAAATCTCTATCCCGTACAAATCGAAGATTTCCTGCGCAGAAATGAGAAAATCAAGGACGTGGCAGTGATCGGCCTGCCGGATCAGCGGTTGGGCGAGATTGCAGCAGCAATTATTGAGCTGAAGGACGGTGCAGACTGCACGGAGACGGAAATTCAGGACTTCTGCCGGGAGCTGCCGCGCTATAAGCGCCCGCGCCGCGTGATCTTCGCAAAAGTCCCGCGCAACCCGACGGGGAAAATCGAAAAGCCCGTTCTGCGGCAGATCTACTGCGGCGGAAGACTTGTCGAGGAGCAGACAAAGGCATAACCTTCCCAAGCTTGACGAATGCAGTCGAAATGATTAAAATATAATGATAATTTTCATGCGGCTGAGCCGCGAACAGGAGGAATCTCGATGAAAACCCTGATGCTCGGCAACGAGGCTGCCGCGCGCGGCCTGTACGAGGCCGGATGCAGCTTTGTCTCCAGCTATCCCGGCACACCCAGCACGGAGATCACGGAATGCGCAGCCAAATATCCGGAAATTTACGCAGAATGGGCGCCTAACGAAAAGGTAGCGATGGAGGCTGCGTTCGGCGCAAGTCTGGCAGGCTACCGCAGCTTCTGCGGCATGAAGCACGTCGGCTTGAACGTTGCGGCAGACCCGCTGTTTACGCTGTCCTATACCGGTGTGCGCGGCGGACTTGTCATCGGCGTGGCGGACGACGCAGGTATGCACTCGTCGCAGAACGAGCAGGATTCGCGCCATTACGCCATTGCGGCAAAACTGCCGATGCTTGAGCCGTCGGACGCGGCGGAATCGCTGGCGTTCGCAAAGCTGGCGTATGAGATATCCGAAAAATTTGACACGCCGGTGCTTCTCAAAATGTGCACCCGCGTTGCGCACGCGCAGAGCGTGGTGGAGCCGTCTGAGCGGCAGGCATTCACGCCTGTTCCCTATGAAAAGAATATTGCCAAATTTGTGATGATGCCTGCCTGCGCCAAGGCGCGGCACCCCATTGTGGAGCAGCGGACGCTTGCCTTGCAGGCATGGGCCGAGACAGCGGAGATCAACCGCATGGAGGACGGGGCCGACCATTCGATTGGCCTGATCGCGTCCTCGACCAGCTATCAGTACGTCAAAGAGGTCTGCGGCGACCGGTACCCCGTTCTGAAGCTTGGCATGGTCAATCCCCTGCCGGTGAAAAAAATTCAGGCGTTCGCCAAAAACGTTGAGAAAGTTATTGTTGTCGAAGAGCTGGACGGGATCATTGAGGCGCATTGCCGTGCCATCGGCGTACAGAACGTCACCGGCAAGGAGCTGTTCGGCTGCATCGGCGAATTCAGCCAGAATTACATAGCAGAAAAGCTCGGTATGCCTGTCCATTCTGGAAAGAAACTGGACGAAGCCGTTCCAGCCCGTCCGCCGGTCATGTGCGCGGGCTGTCCGCACAGGGGTCTGTTCTATACGCTGAAAAAGAACAAGCTGACAGTGCTGGGCGATATCGGCTGCTATACGCTGGGCGCTGCCGCGCCGCTTGCCGCCATCGACACGACCATCTGTATGGGCGCGTCCGTTTCAGGTCTGCACGGGTTCAACAAAGCCTCCGGCGAAAAGAACGCAGCGAACACCGTCGCCGTCATCGGCGATTCGACGTTCATGCACTCTGGCGTGACAGGACTGATCAACATTGCGTATAACGAATCGACCTCGACCGTTATCATTCTCGACAACTCCATCACCGGCATGACCGGTCACCAGAACAACCCCGCAAACGGCTACGACATCCACGGCGAACCCACAACAAGCCTTGATATTCTCAAGCTCTGCGATGCAATGGGCATCAAGCATGTTCGCATTGTCGATCCGTTCGACGTTAAAGAACTCGAAAAGGTTGTCCGCGAAGAGACCGAGCGTGAAGAGCTTTCCGTTATTATCTCCCGCCGTCCCTGTGCGCTTATTGTTAAGCAGCCCGGCACGCCGTTCATCTGCGACACAACAAAGTGCAAAAACTGCGGTATGTGTATGAAAATCGGCTGCCCCGCCATTCGCAAAACGGAAACCGGCGTTGCCGTTGATCCCACACAGTGCGTTGGCTGCGGACTTTGCGAACAGCTTTGTCACTTTGGCGCACTCCACACCGAAGCTTAAGGAGGGTTAATTATATGTTTAACATTGTTATCGTCGGCGTCGGTGGGCAGGGCACACTGCTTGCCAGCAAAATTCTCGGCCAGCTTGCAATGAACAACGGCTACGAGGTTCGCGTCAGCGAGGTTCACGGTATGAGACAGCGTTGTGACTTATGTTCGTATCAGCAATGATCAGCCGCTCTATTCCTCCATTGTTGAACAGGACCAGGCTGATATCGTCCTTGCATTCGAGGATCTCGAAGCTCTGCGCGCACTCCCTTATCTCAAGTCGGAAGGCACGATGGTTGTCAACACACAGAAGATACTGCCCATGCCCGTTATTACCGGTGCCGCAAAGTATCCCGAAGATTGCCTTGAAAGGGTTGAAAACGCCTGCAAGACGATCAAGCTCAACGCTGTTGAAATTGCACACGAATGCGGAACCTACAAGGCTGCAAACGTCGTTTTGATGGGTGTTGTTGCAAAGATGCTTCCCTTCCCCGTTGAGGAATGGCACAAAGCAATCGAACAATGCGTAAAGCCCAAATTCCTTGAAATCAATATCAAGGCCTTTGATCGCGGTTACGGCATCTGAGTTGGCTTTTATCACGGGCACTGCTGACAGCAGCCCAAATAAAACTATGTACGATGTCACAAGTTCAATTAACAGAGCCTGTACCGGCTCCATAAAGATTGACATGGCACCCGAGCCCGTAAAGGGCTCGGGTCTTGTGCCGTTGACAATCGCAGATCAGGAATTTGCAGTTGCTCCGGAAATTTCAGACGCTGTCTGCAAGGCCGCTGCCCCCGGCATTTACGGTTACACCTATGCCGATTCGGAGTACCGCAGCGCAGTTAACTCGTGGATGCTCCGCAGGCACAACTGGAACATTTCAAAGCACAAACTCTTCACGGTGAACGGCGTTGTTACCGCTCTCGGCATTGCTGTGCGTGCATTGACGACCGAGGGAGACGGGATTGTGATTCAACCGCCCGTTTATCCCCCGTTTGCAGGCACAGTACGCAAGAATAACCGTATTCTCGTTGAAAACCCGCTTATTCTGCGCAGCAATACCTATGAGATCGATTTTGATGATTTGGATTCAAAAACACGTCCTCAAAATGTAAAGATGCTCATACTCTGCAGTCCGCATAATCCTGTCGGCAGAGTATGGACAAAGCAGGAATTGCTCCGACTCGGCGAAATCTGCAAACGCAACAACGTAATCGTTCTTGCAGACGAGATACATAACGATCTCATTCATAACGGCGCCGAGCACACTGTATTTGCATCGCTTGGTGATTTTGCCGACTTTACGGTCACATGTACGGCTGTAAGCAAAACATTTAACCTTGCAGGTCTTGCGTGTTCAAATATCCTTATTTCCAACGACACAATTGCAGACAGATTCAAAGCAGCCGCCGAACGCGAAAACACAAGCTGCGTTCCTTATTTTGCGCGTGCAGCGACAATCGCTGCATACACGAAGGCAGAACAGTGGCTTAATGAACTGAACGGTGTTATCGAATCAAATTTCAATTTGCTGTATTCTTTTCTCCGAACCGAACTTCCGATGCTGAATGCAATTCGGGCAGAGGGCACATACCTTGCATGGATTGATATGCGCAGCCTCGGACTGTCGGATTCCGCACTTGAAGAGTTAATGCTTAAGAATTACCTTGCGTTGGATGAGGGTTATATCTTTGGCACCGGCGGCAGCGGATTCGAGCGTTGGAATCTTGCATTGCCTCAAAATGAACTCAAGGCTGCACTTGAAAGGCTTAAAGCCGCCGTGCTTTCGCTGCAATCCAAGCAATGAAGATTGTTCGCTTTTAAAAAGCCTTTTTGAAAGCGTAAGCAAATCAACCATTCACTGTTCCCAAAATGCTTAATTTAAACCTGTTAAACAAAGAACAGCTTGAAGCTGTTCAAACTACCGAAGGACCGTTGCTCGTGCTTGCAGGTGCGGGCAGCGGCAAAACCCGCGTATTGACATACCGAATTGCCAACCTTGTTGAAAACCATGGTGTTCCGCCTTGGGCAATTCTTGCACTCACATTCACAAATAAAGCCGCACGCGAAATGAGGGAGCGTATCGAAAGCCTTCTGTCCGAAGATTCCTCTGATATGTGGGTCACGACTTTTCATTCGTTCTGTGCAAAAATACTTCGTTTTGATATTGATAAACTCGGATATGACAACCGTTTTGTGATTTACGATGAGCAGGATCAGACTTCATTGATAACCGACCTCATGAAGTCCTGCAACATAGACGAAAAAAAGCTTCCGAAGGGTGCAATAAAAGCGAAAATCAGCGAAGCCAAGAACTCGTCCGAAGCTCCTGAAACATACATACTGCAATCAGGTGACGGGAGTGATAAACTCATTGATTTATATCGGGCTTATCAAAAACGCTTAAAAGAGTGCAACGCTCTCGATTTTGACGATTTGCTTTTTAAAGGACTTGAATTGCTCGAAAAATGTCCTGATGTCCTGCAAAAATATCGACGCAAATTCAGATATGTGCTTGTTGACGAGTATCAGGACACAAACCACCCGCAGTACAGAATCGTTCAGCTTATTTGCAAAGAGCATCAAAATATTTGCGTAGTGGGCGACGACGATCAAAGCATTTACGGTTGGCGCGGTGCGGATATCCGCAATATTCTTGAATTTGAGAAGGACTTTAAGTCCGCAAAGGTTATTCGTCTTGAACAGAACTATCGTTCGACAAAAGCGATACTGGATTGTGCAAACAAGATAATCGTCCATAATACGGGCCGAAAGGGCAAAAACCTTTGGACAGCTAAGCCCGGAGGTCAGCCCGTTGAGTTTAAGTTGGTTGATAACGAACGCGATGAAGCATACAGCATTGCACGGACTATTTCCGAACAGCATCGTTTCGAAAAACGCAGCTACAATGATTTTGCAATACTCTATCGCACCCATGCCCAAAGCCGAATCATTGAATCGGTGCTTGCAACCGGGTTCGGAATTCCGCTTACCGTAATCGGAGGTACGCGTTTCTATTCACGCCGCGAAGTCAAGGATCTTTTATGTTACATTAAGCTGATTGCAAATCCGAACGACGATGTTTCCTTTAAGCGAATCATCAATGTTCCCAAGCGCGGCATCGGCGATACAACAATTAAAACGATTGAAATGGCTGCATCGACACATGATATGTCAATGTTCATGATTTGTGCCGCTGAGGGAATGCTCCCCCCCAGAGTGAGTTCAAAAATCAAGCCGTTCATCGACCTTATGCGAGAGTTTTTTGCAAAAAGATATGAATTGGGTCTTGACAGCTTGATGGAGTTTATCATTGACAAAACAGGCTACATTGAGTATATCACTGCTCAGGATGATGACAAATCGGATGACCGGCAAGAGAATATCGAGGAGCTTATCGGTGCAATGCGTGAACATGAGCAGCAGTCGAACGACGGCGACGATGCTCTTCAGAGTTTTCTTGAAATCGCTGCACTCAACACCGAAACGGATAACATTGATGAAAGTGATGGAACGGTAAAGCTCATGACGCTGCATTGCGCAAAAGGCTTGGAGTTCCCGGTTGTATTTATTCCGGGCATGGAACAGGATATCTTCCCTTCGTCGCGTTCAAAAAACGACCCGACTCGTGTTGAAGAAGAGCGTCGGCTGTGCTATGTCGGTGTTACAAGAGCGATGGAAAAGCTGTATTTGTATGCGGCACGCGAACGGCATCTGTACGGCTCAATTCAACGGAACGACCCTTCAATTTTTCTTGAAGAAATGGAACTTATCGATCCCGAGACCGTGCCGATGCGCCGCAATTCATTCGGCAGTGCTTCCTCATTTTTCCGTGACGGCGGTTCCGTTCAGAATGCTGTAAAACACGCAAAACAGAACGGCTAGGTGAGCGGAGGTCAAACTCCGCGCGTTTCAGAAGATGTATTGTCGGAAATACGTCGAATCAACGGTCTCGCCCAAAAGCCCGACACCGTTCGCCCACACGCCCGACAATCGGTTTCTTCCGGGTCAACGGGCTTTTCTTCCAACAAAAGCAAACCAAGAGTTTGTCTCTGCAGCGGACAACGTGTTTCGCACCCGCAATTCGGAAAAGGAACTGTTGCTGCCGTTGATGAAGGTTCGGGAATTGTTACCGTTAAGTTTGACACAAACGGCGTCAGGAAACTTGCAGCGGCATATGCTCCGCTTAAAGTGATTACAGAGGAATGAAACGGAGCGAATCATAAAGGAGTGTAAACCATGAGCGAAATGCGTGATAAACAAAACAATGCTGCGGTTCCCTCAAACATGCAGCAGGACGGCACTCGAATTGAAGTTGAAGCAGATAAACCGATATCAACAACGCGTATGCAGCAGCTTGTTGATGCGCTGAACACTTACTCGAATGCATACTATTTCGGCAGTGAACCGTTGATAAGCGATGCTGAATTCGATGCGTTGATGGAGGAATTGAGTCAACTCGAACAAGCTTCCGGAATCGTCCTGCCCGATTCGCCGACCCATCGGGTAGGCGGAGATGCTGTTACTGCCTTTGAGCCGCACACGCACATCGCGCGGCTTTGGAGTCTCGACAAAGTCAAAACAACTCAGGAATTGCTGGATTTTAGCCAAAAATGCCGTCGTGCCGCAGGAAATACGGAAAACGGCAGTGTGGAAAATCCCGAATTTGTGCTGGAATATAAGTTCGACGGGTTAACGATCAACCTGACATACGATAAAGGGATTCTCGTTCAGGCCGCAACACGCGGAAACGGCATTACAGGCGAAGGTATACTTGCACAGGCAAAAACAATTCGCTCGATTCCGCTTACCGTGCCGTATAAAGGCAAATTTGAAGTTCGCGGCGAATGTTATATGCGCCTTTCCGTTCTTAAAGAGCTGAATGACAGCGGTGAGGAAAGCCTGAAAAATGCACGAAATGCAGCAGCCGGTGCGATCCGCAACCTTGACCCGCAGATAACTGCCAAGCGAAAGCTCGATTGTGTATGCTACAATATCGGATACATTGAAGGAATGAAATTCTCCTCAAGACGTGAAATGTACAGTTTCATGCGTGACAACGGACTGCCAATGAGTGATTTTATATACTTTGGTGATATTAACGGTGTTATCTCTGAAATTGAAAAAGCGGCGGAGCGAAGGAGCAGTCTTGATTTTCTTATCGACGGAATGGTAATCAAGCTTAATGATGTCGGCCTCTTTGAGAAAATGGGCTGTACGGACAAATTCCCCCGCGGAGAAATTGCATACAAATTTGCTGCGGAAGAGCTTATAACCACCGTGCTTGATATAACTTGGGAAGTCGGTCGAACAGGAAAGCTCACACCTCTTGCGCATCTTGAGCCGGTTGATTTCATGGGAGTCACTGTCAAACGCGCTACACTCAATAATTATGATGATATTCTGCGTAAGCGCGTTGGAATAGGTTCCCGTGTTTTAATTCGACGCAGCAATGATGTCATTCCCGAAATACTGAAAAGCGTTGATGACGGAGAACCTGCAAACCCGGTCACAATCCCGACTTGCTGCCCCGCCTGCGGAGCGCGGGTCGAACGGGACGGCGTGCATATTTTCTGCACCAATTCCCTTTCGTGTACGCCGCAAATCGTCGGACGGCTTGAACATTTCGCCTCTCGTGATGCAATGGATATAGAAGGCTTTTCCGAAAAAACAGCACTTCTGCTCGTAAATGAAATCGGAATTTCAAAAATTCCCGACCTCTATGAGCTTACGCCTGCAAGCTTTTCGGGTCTGGCGGGTTTCGGAGAAAAACGAACTGGAAATATTCTTTCCGCAATTGAAAAAAGCAAAGACTGCAAGCTTGATGCATTTATTTATGCGCTTGGAATTCCGAATGTCGGCATTAAAACAGCCAAAGATCTTGCCAATCGATTCAAAACGTTTGATGCTGTCAGGAATGCGGCATTCGAAAGCTTAACCGAGATTCCCGGAATAGGTGAAACTGTTGCGGATGAGATAATCGGTTTCTTTTCGGATGAGCATATTTCAACTCAGATAGATAAACTGCTTGAGCTTGGTGTGACTCCGCGAGAAGCAGAAGCCTCTGCCGAAAACGCATTTGCTGCCGGCAAAACATTTGTTGTTACCGGTACGCTTGAAAAAATGGGGCGGAAAGAAATTGAAGATCTTATTGCGTCAATGGGCGGGCGCGCATCCGGCAGCGTCAGCAAAAAAACCGATTACGTTGTTGCAGGCGAAAAAGCAGGAAGCAAGCTTGAAAAAGCCAAGGAGCTCGGAGTGCGTATTCTGAGCGAATCAGAGTTTTTTGAGTTGATAGGAGGATAGGCTGAGCTTCAGCTCTTCTCAACATTAAACCTGCTGTTAATGCGGCGGAAAAAGTCCGATTCCTGCGGGTCGGGCTTTTTGTTGCTTATGCTTTATCGACATGCCTTTGAGGCGGACGGTCAGCGCTGTTTTTAAGCTAAATAAACTCTTTTGGATGATGTTGACATAATTGCATGATTATGCTACAATGCGCCCTAACGCTGTAAATCAGTAATGCTGCTTTGCCGAAAAAATATCGGAGAAATGGAAAAACAGGATGAACATTAAATTGTCGGATCATTTCACCTATAAGAAACTGCTGCGATTCTGTCTGTCGCCGATAATTATGATGGTTTTTACATCCATCTACGGTGTGGTTGACGGATTATTTGTTTCGAATTACGTCGGAAAAACTGCATTCGCGGCAATTAACCTTGTTATGCCGTTCATAATGATTTTCGGAGGAATCGGCTTCATGTTCGGCACCGGCGGCAGTGCACTCGTTGCAAAAACACTCGGATTGAAAGACTCGGAGAACGCCAACCGCTATTTCACAATGATGTCGCTTGTGACTCTTGTTGTCGGCATAATCATTTCAATTGTCGGCATGATTTTCATGCGTCCGATTGCAATATTTCTCGGTGCAGAAAACGAAACAATCGAACATTGTGTGATATACGGACGCATTATAATTGGGTTCAACACGGCATTTATGCTTCAGAATCTCTTTCAGAGTTTTCTTATCACGGCCGAAAAACCCAAACTCGGTCTTTGGGTCACCGTTGCAGCAGGTGTTACCAATATGGTGCTTGATGCTCTGTTTGTCGGCGTTTTCAAATGGGGTGTGGCCGGCGCAGCAATTGCAACAGGTTTAAGCCAGTGTGTCGGCGGGCTGCTTCCTTTCATCTATTTTTTACGACCGAATAACAGTCTGCTCCGGTTTGTAAAAACCAAAATTGAGTTTCGTCCCGTTATCGATGCATCTGCAAACGGGGCATCCGAGCTTGTTTCAAACGTAACAGCCTCCATAGTAGGTATGCTTTATAATTATCAGCTGCTGAAGTACGCCGGCGAAGACGGCGTCGCAGCCTATGGCACACTTATGTATGTGGAATTCATCTTTATTTCGGCTTTTATCGGGTACGCGATCGGAAGTGCACCGATAATCAGTTATCATTTCGGTGCCGACAACCACGCCGAGCTGAAAAACATGTTGAAAAAGAGTTTGATTCTAATGTCGCTGGCCGGGGTTGCAATGCTGATAATTTCCGAAGCTCTTGCCTTCCCGCTTGCGCATATTTTCGTTGGTTACGATGAAAAGCTGCTTGAAATGACCGTTCACGGTTTCCGGGTTTTTTCACTCATGTTCCCCCTTGCAAGCATAAACATCTTTGCTTCATCATTCTTTACAGCACTGAATAACGGCGGAGTTTCGGCCGCCATATCCTTTTTGAGAACATTCGTTTTCAAACTTGCAGCCGTTCTCATCCTGCCGCTGCTGTTCAAGCTTGACGGCATATGGTGGGCAACAATCGTTGCGGAACTCTTTGCATTTTTGCTTTCAATCGGGTTTGTTGCCGCAAAAAAGAAAAAATACGGTTACTGATACTGTTGCGGCCCGTGCTGTAAAGCTGGCCTTGCATAAAAAAATGCTCCCCCGAAATTCTTTTCCGAGGGGCACTTTTTATTGAAGTTACGATTTCAGCGGTGCGCCGCACGATGATTCACGTTTAATTATGCTGCGTGAATATCAAACTGACGCAGTTTACTTTGTCAGAATTTTTGTTATGCAGTCGGTAAATTCAACAGGGTTATCTATCTTTAGGCCTGCTGCAAGCAAAGCCTGGTTGTAAACAAGCTTCGAGTAAACCGCAAGGTCTTCCCCGCCTGCCTGCATCGCACGTTTAAGAGCGTCGAAAACAGGATGATCGGGATTGAGCTCGAGAATACGCTCCGCTTTTGTTTCGCCGCCGAGAGGCATTGCGCTGAGAACCTTCTCCATTTCAAGTGAGAGCGGACCTTCGCTTGTCAAGCCCGCCGGTGCATCAGCAAGCCTTGCGGAAAGACGCACTTCCTTCACACTGTCGCCCAAAGCCGCCTTGATTGCATCAAGCAGGTCCTTATTCTCCTCCTGCTTCTCTTCCATTGCCTTTTTCTCATCCGCGGTTGCGGCATGAATGTCGTTATCGGTAATTGACTTGAAGGGTTTGCCGTCATAACCGTTCATCATTTTGACCATGAATTCGTCAACATTCTCCGTCATGAACAAAACATCAAAGCCCTTATCGATCAGATATTTGTACTGCGGGAGCGTCCGTATAGCCTCAATGCTTTCACCGCAGGCATAATAAATTTCGGTTTGATTCTCGCAAAGCGTATCAACATACTCACGAAGCGTTATAAGCTTATCCTGTTTTGCAGAATGATACAGCAGCAAATCTTTCAGGAATTCCGCTTCCATACCGTACGATTCGTATATACCGTACTTAAGTGAAAGTCCGAACGCCTTGAAAAACTTTTCATAATCCTCGCGTTTATCCTTAAGGAGTTTTTCAAGTTCGGATTTGATTTTTTTCTTAAGGCCGTTTGCAATCGCACGAAGCTGACGGTTCTGCTGAAGCATCTCACGAGAAATATTCAAGGAAATATCAGCGGAATCAACAAGTCCTTTCACGAACCCGAAGTATTCCGGAAGAAGTTCCTCGCAGGAATCCATAATCATAACACCGTTGCTGTAAAGCTGCAATCCGCGCTTATAGCTCTTTGAGTACAGATTGTAAGGTGCCTGTGCGGGTACGAACAGGATCGAATTATAGCTGAGGGTACCCTCCGCTTTTGTGTGAATATGGAGCAACGGAGCTTCGTAATCATGGAATTTATCCATATAGAAGCTGTTGTAATCCTCATCGGTAAGCTCGCTTTTACTTCTGCGCCAAAGCGGAACCATGCTGTTGAGCGTTTGATCTTCTTCAACGGTTTCATACTCCGGTTCATCATGTTCATGGCCGCAGCTGCATTCGCCTTCGGAATCGTGTTCGCAGGTACATTCGTCATCATGGTCGTGATCGCAGGTGCACTTGCCTTCGGCATCGTGATTGCAGGTGCATTCATGCGTCTTTTCGCGTTGAGTCTCAACAAGCATCCTGATAGGATAGCGAATATAGTCGGAATACTTCCTTACAAGTTCACGAATGGTATATGTTTCAAGATAGCTGTCATACCTTTCGTCGTCAGTATTGTCCTTCAGGTACAGCGTAATAACTGTTCCGTAGGAGTCCTTCTGTGCGGGTTCAACTGTGTAGCCGTCAAGTCCTTCGGACTCCCATTGCCATGCCTCGTCGCTGCCGTATGCCCGACTGAGAACGGTAATCTTTTTGCTGACCATGAACGCCGAATAGAATCCAACACCAAACTGGCCGATAACATCCATATCCTCTTTGTCGAGCTCGTTGGCGTTTTTGAATGCAAGCGTGCCGCTCTTGGCAATTGTGCCAAGGTTTGATTCCAACTCTTCCTTTGTCATGCCGATGCCATTATCGGAAATCGTCAATGTGCGTGCCGTTTTGTCTGCGGCGATGCGGATCTCGAGATCTCCGCGCTTGATATCGGAATTGTCAGTAAGAGTTTTGAAATAAAGCTTATCAAGTGCATCGCTTGCATTCGAAATCAACTCGCGAAGAAAAATCTCCTTGTTTGTGTAAACAGAGTTGATCATCAGATCAAGCAGCCGCTTGGATTCCGTTTTAAACTGTTTCTTTGACATTTATATCACCTCGTTAATTATAATCGTTCCTGTTTGGCGAACATATCGAAATTGCTGTATAATCGAATTAAGTTCGTCTGTCAGCACTCGTTCCTCTTGAGTGCTAACACTATTTTATACCTGTTTGCATCTGTTGTCAATAGTTTATCATGAATTTTTTTCGAATTGATAATTGCCGCATTTATTGTCATTGCGATTTGTTCTTGTTCGTTTTCATTGTGCCGCTGCAACGCTGTCTGTCAGTTTTCGAGCAAATCAGGTATATGCAAAAACCCGGACAACACATTGTGAGCTGCCCGGTATTGTTTTGAGGCTGATGCAACAGCCCCGTTTCCCCCCGTTTCGAGTCCCGTAGACATAACCAAACACAGAGGCACCCAACGGGTGCCTCTGTGTTTGGTGCCGGTGGTGGGACTCGAACCCACACGGTATTGCTACCAACGGATTTTGAGTCCGTCACGTCTGCCAATTCCATCACACCGGCGAATATGTTCAAATTTTGTACATATATCAGTTTAACACATTTTTTAAACGGATTCAAGAGGGAGAATCACATTATATTAAAAATTTGATTCACTGTTTTCCTTCGGCGGCTCTGCGTCCGTTAAATTGATGCAGGGGTAAAAAAAACATTGCCGCAACCGGTCAACAGTTGCGGCAATGCAGGCTCTATGCCCTGCACCGATTTTCCGAACGACTTTGCAAAAATGGAGTCAGGATGCAAAGGACAGAAAGGATGATGACAGTCTTTTGTTCGGAAATCGATGCAGGGTTGCTGAAAGGCTGTTACCGTTCGTGCCATGATAACGGCCGTCAGCAGCAAATCAGATAACAGCGCGGAGGATAAGCAGCGCGTCGATAAGCTCAACAACGCCGTTGCCGTTAAAGTCGGCAGCCTCAAGCTGTTCGGGGGTCAGCTCCGCAAGGTCGCTGCAATAACGCATAACGAGCAGAGCATCTGCGGCGGGCGGTAATAACTAATCAC
>ENA-OOVX01000327-OOVX01000327.1-human-gut-metagenome-genome-assembly--contig:-NODE-327-length-13841-cov-2.046424_pt1 | contig 13841 bp, 10 predicted proteins | sample MGYA00241401_ERZ501309 | MGnify/ENA primary metagenome ERZ501309 (study PRJEB25962, sample SAMEA2042282) | human gut metagenome | biome: human gut; feature: human-associated habitat; material: faeces... | reverse complement strand
TGCAAACGTGCGCTTTAATTATCTAATTATTCTTCTGACATGTTTGGTGCTTCAATGTCGGCGTATACAGGCGCCGTCAAGCCCAAGTCATCAACAATTTGTGCCTTCGCAACAGGTGTTGGTGCTTCTGTCATTGGCTCAGTTGCCTTTGAGTTCTTAGGGAACGCAATCACCTCACGGATGTTGTCACGTCCAGCCAACAACATAGCCAAACGATCCAATCCTAGGGCGATTCCACCCATTGGTGGGAAGCCGTATTCCATACCTTCAAGCAAGAAGCCAAATGCGTCGTGCGCAGCTTCCTTAGTGAAGCCAAGAGCTGACAACATCTTTTCTTGGATATCCATACGGTGAATACGGATTGAACCTGAACCCAACTCGTATCCGTTCAACACAAGGTCGTATGATTGGGCGTGTGCTTGGTGAGCACCTTCCGTCGTCTCCAACAATGGCAAATCTTCTTCATTTGGCATTGTGAATGGGTGGTGCGCAGCAATCCAACGATCTTCTTCAGCTTGGTGCTCGAACAATGGCCAGTTAACAACCCAAGCGAAAGCCCACTTGCTGTTGTCAATCAAATCCATTTCCTTGGCTGTCATACGACGCAAAGCATCCAACGTTGCTGACACAACACCTTCTGAATCGGCAGCGAACAAAATCAAGTCGCCGGCCTTAGCTTCAGTTTGAGCCAACAAATCGTCACCCTTCGTCGTCAAGAACTTAGCAATTGGTCCAGTGATACCTTCATCAGTCACCTTCAACCAAGCCAATCCCTTAGCACCGAAACGCTCGATGTATTGGGCCATCTTATCAATGTCCTTACGTGAGTAGTGATCAGCACCACCAGGTACAACGATTGCCTTACTTGGCCACCGTTCTTTACCGCGTTAGCAAAGACACCAAATTCTGAATCAACCATCAACTCTGACAAATCTTGCAATTCCATGCCGAAACGCATGTCAGGCTTGTCAGTTCCGAAACGCTTGATTGAATCAGCGTAATCCAATACTGGAATTTGGGCCGTATCCAAATCAACATCAACCGTCTTCTTCATGATAGCGGCAACCCATTCGTTAACCAATGCCATGATTTCGTCTTGCGTCATGAATGACGTCTCAACGTCCAATTGCGTAAATTCTGGTTGACGGTCACCACGCAAATCCTCGTCACGGAAACATTTTACGATCTGGAAATAACGGTCGAAACCGGAAACCATCAACAACTGTTTCAGTGTCTGCGGGCTTTGAGGCAAGGCATAGAATTGTCCCGGGTTCATGCGTGAAGGAACGACGAAATCGCGTGCACCTTCGGGTGTGGAGCCTACCAGAATCGGAGTTTCCACTTCGATGAATCCCTGGCTGTCCAGGTATTTGCGTACTTCAATTGTCATTTTATGGCGAAGCTCCAGATTGCTGCGTACATTGGCACGGCGCAGGTCTAGATAACGGTACTTCATGCGGATATCGTCGCCACCGTCCGTATTTTCCTCGATGGTGAAGGGAGGGGTCAGCGATGAGTTCAGAACATCCAGTTCCGATACGATGATTTCAATGTCTCCCGTCGGGATATGCTGGTTTTTACTGAAACGTTCGTTTACGGTACCTTTAACCTGGATTACGAATTCACGGCCCAAGCGGTTGGCACGCTCGCAAAGTTCGGCATTCACCTCTTCGTTGAACACTAATTGGGTAATTCCGTAACGGTCGCGGAGGTCAATGAAAGTCATGCCTCCCATCTTACGGCTGCGCTGTACCCAACCTGCCAGCGTCACTTGCTTGTTAACATCGGAGATACGGAGTTCTCCGCAGGTGTGTGATCTATACATCTTTTTATTTACTGTTTGACGATTTACTTATTTACTATTTTGGCTTTGCAAAAATACATAAAACATATTATATGGCGCATCAAAAGGGGAAAGTTATTTTCAGAAACTCCTTTAGTACCTTTTTTACAACATTACATTTTTGTCAGTTTCTTGAATTGCCTTTTGCCTTTATCCAGTATCATCTTGTTTTTATGGGCGATGTCTTCCACAAAAGCATCATTAATTTGTTTCAGTCCGTTGATATAGTCTTGTGCCCGCTGCAAGACATTCGAAGTGTCTTTTTCCGCATCCCGGGGAACAATGACCTGCAGTCCTTTCTTCATAATCTTTACATCTACATTCTCTCCCATCATCATCGGGTCGCCGTCAAAGTGGACTACCCCCGGTTTAGAACGGTGAATACGGAGTGTCTGGCAACGGAACGTCTTAATCCGGCTGTTCTGGTCAATGGTCTTGTTGAAGAGCTGGAAAGAGAGCGACGGTACATCGAGCACAGTGAACGGCTCGAGTATGGTGACGTCCAGCAGTCCGTCGTTCAAGGTGGCTTGTGGGGCAATATACGCATTGTTTCCATATTGCGATGCGTTTCCGCAGGCTATTAGGAACGCCTTGTATCGCAGGGTGCTGCCGTCCATTTCCAGTTCATAGGTTTCCGGACGGTACTTCAGGCTTTCGAGCAGAGTCTTTTCCAGATAAGTGAGTGGTCCTCTCCTTCCCGCCTTGGAGAATTGCAGGCTTACAAATGCGTCGAATCCCACGCCGCAGGTGCAGAAGAAAGGCACATCGTTGATTTTTCCGTAGTCAATGATGTCTATCAGTCCGTCATTGATGATGTCGATGGCCTTTTTCGGCTCCATCGGAATCTGCAGATGGCGGGCAAGTCCGTTGCCGGAACCGCAGGGAATGATGCCCAAAGCGGTTTTTGTATGTACCAGTGAGCGAGCTATCTCATTGATGGTGCCGTCTCCTCCTATGGCGATGACGGCATGTGCATCTTCTTGTGCCTTCTGTGCCGCTATCTCTACGGCATGGCCTGCCCGTTCGGTATAAATCACTTCTTGTGCATACCTTTCCTTATCCAGTTTTTCATCGAGCCACTTCAGTATCTGCTCCTTACTCTGAGTGCCGGATATGGGGTTTATGATGAATGCTATTTTCTTCTTGTTTTCGTTCATGCAAGGGTTGTTGCTATGCAGGTTTTCCAACTGGCAAAAGTAATATAAATATCTGAAAAATTAACCACATAATTCTTTTTAAAATAAGTATAAGTAGTTTTTTTAATGTAAATAGAACATATACCGACATATTTTGCTATCTTTGCCCCCTGTTTTTTAAGACTTGTATTTAATAGAATTAAATATTCATTATATAAAAGATATTTCATGGGTTTACTACAAGACAAATTTGCGAAATACGACCTGCCGCAGCAGTTTATGGCAAAAGGCGTATATCCTTATTTCCGCACAATTAACAGCCATCAGGATACAGAGGTAATGATGGATGGTAAAAAGGTTCTGATGTTCGGCTCTAATGCATATATGGGACTGACATATGACAAGCGTATCATTGATGCCTCGATAGCTGCCACAGAAAAATATGGCACCGGTTGTGCAGGTTCCCGCTTTCTGAACGGAACACTCGATATACATGTTGAACTGGAGAAGGAATTGGCTGAATTCGTAGGAAAAGATGAAGCACTCTGTTTTTCTACCGGATTTACTGTAAACGAAGGTATTATTCCTGCCGTTGTAGGCCGTGGGGATTATATTATTTGTGATGACCGTGATCACGCTTCCATTGTAGATGGCCGCCGTCTTGCATTTGCCACTCAGTTGAAGTACAAGCATAACGATATGGAGGCTTTGGAAAAAGAACTCCAGAAATGCGAACCGGATGCTGTAAAGCTGATTGTTGTGGATGGAGTATTTTCCATGGAAGGTGACTTGGCCAATCTGCCCGAAATTGTCCGCCTGAAGAAGAAATACAACGCCAGCATTTACGTGGACGAAGCTCACGGCTTGGGTGTATTCGGAAAACAAGGCCGTGGTGTGTGCGACCATTTCGGTGTTACCGAAGATGTAGACCTGATTATGGGTACATTCAGCAAGTCATTGGCTTCCATCGGTGGTTTTGTTGCTGGAGACAAGGCGGTAATCAATTGGCTGCGCCACAATGCCCGTTCCTATATATTCCAGGCAAGTAGCACACCTGCTGCTACGGCTGCAGCCCGCGAGGCGCTTCACATCATCAAGTCCGAACCTGAACGCATCCAACGTCTGTGGGACATCACTAACTATGCCTTGAAGAAGTTCCGCGATGCAGGCTTCGAAATCGGTGAGACAGAATCTCCTATCATTCCTCTCTATGTGCGTGATACAGAGAAGACATTTATAGTAACGAAGCTGGCTTTTGACGAAGGTATCTTCATCAACCCCGTTATTCCACCTGCATGTGCTCCACAAGATACACTGGTGCGTGTAGCGTTGATGGCTACCCATACGGTCGAACAAGTGGATTATGCTGTAGAAAAATTGACTAAATGTTTCAAGGAATTGGGTATCATCAAGTAAACTTGATTTAAACAGATATTCGGAAAACCGTTTAATAATGATTAGGCGGTTTTTTTTATAGACAAAGCGAAGTAGGATTAAAATTAAATCGTAAAGTACATGAAAAAGAACTTCTTCATCATTACTGCTGTAGTATGTGGAATGAGTTGTACCACCACTGCCTATGCGCAGTTCAAAATCGGTGGAAAGAAAATCAATGTGAACAAAGTTGTCCAAGCTGGTACAGATGCCGTCAAGGCCATTTCATTGTCCGATGCTGACATTGCAGCGATGAGCAAGGAATATATGGAATGGATGGATACGCACAATCCGCTGACAAAGCCCGATACGGATTACGGCAAGCGTCTGGAGAAGCTGACCGGAAATATCAAGGAAGTGGACGGCTTGAAGGTGAACTTCGGTGTTTATGAAGTAATAGATGTGAATGCCTTTGCGTGCGGTGATGGTAGTGTACGCATCTGTGCCGGACTGATGGACATCATGACGGATGATGAAGTGATGGCAGTTGTCGGCCACGAGATAGGTCACGTCATCCATACGGATTCCAAAGATGCGATGAAGAATGCTTACCTTCGTTCGGCTGTGAAGAATGCTGCCGGTGCGGCAAGTTCTACGGTATCCAAATTGAGTGATTCTGAACTGGGTGCCATGGCCGAGGCATTGGCAGGTGCTCAATACTCCCAGAAGCAGGAGACGGAAGCGGATGATTACGGCTTTGAATTCTGCATCAAGAATAATCTCGATCCGTATGCCATGTACAATGCTTTGAACAAATTGCTTGAACTTTCAGCGGAGGCACCGAAGGAATCCAAGTTCCAGAAGATGTTCTCTTCTCATCCGGATACAGCCAAGCGCGTGGCACGTGCCAAGGAGAAAGCGGATGAATATATGAAGGATAAGAAATAACTATCCGTTGCTTACTATGATGAAGTGGGATCAGAGGTTTCTCTGAATCCCACTTTTTTTGTGCCGAGACTATGATATGGGCTTCTGAGGAAGCTAATGGGATAGTTCGTTAGTTCACAGTGCTGAACACTTTGTTTTAGCTATAGAAAACAAAGTGTTTTCATTATCGAAACAAACTGTTCTTTTAAGGGAAACGAAGTGTTCTCTTTAATGAAACACACTGTTCGGTTAAGGGAAACACTTTGTTCTGTTTGGTAAAACTTCTTTTATTTACTTATTTGCTTTTAAATTAGAATAATTTTAGTATGTTTGCCACATTATTTATGAAAAACATGACTTTTGTATGAAAAAACAAGACTTCCTCTTTATTTTTGTTCTGGTGATAATATTCCTGCCATTCTTTGTGAGTGAATCCATCTACAATTGGTATAAGTCTTTCAACGCTGCACATGGCATGGTAATGAGTTTCGTTAAATTCGGAATTCTTGCTACACTGGGTGAGATGCTGGGACTTCGTATCAGTGCCGGAGTCTATAACCGAAAAGGATTTGGCGTACTGCCGCGTGCCGTAGTGTGGGGACTGCTGGGAATGGGTATCAATGCGGCCATGATAATCTTCTCCAAAGGTGTGCCGCAATTCATGGAATATATGGGAATGGCAAATGCCGCCGCCATTATAAACGGAGAATTCTGCCTGGACAAATTATGGATAGCCCTCGCCATTTCAGTTGCTATGAATACCATTTTCGCTCCGGTATTCATGACATTCCATAAGATTACGGATACGCATATCCTGGATTGTGGCGGTTCGCCTCGCAGCCTCCTCACTCCTATCCCGATGACCCGCATCATTACGCATCTGAATTGGGATGCACAATGGAATTTTGTCTTCAAGAAAACAATTCCTTTCTTCTGGTATCCGGCACACACCATCACATTCCTCCTGCCGGGAGAAATGCGGGTGCTGTTTGCAGCGATATTGGGTGTGGTGCTCGGGGTATTGCTGGCTATTGCGGCTCGGATGAAATAATCCGGCCTATATATTCTCGAATGATTTCAAGCAAGTCTTGCGGATAAGGTATAAAGAACTTCTCTATCATTTTCGGATACTGAGGTACAAAGGGGTTGGGTATCATTGTGACAAGGGTATCCAATTCTGCCTTCCGTTGCTCTTCAGTCTCTGAGACGGCGTAGCGGATAGTCCACCAGAACAAGAAAGTCTGGTTAAGATACCCTTTGGGGGTGATGACTTGCAGTTGCTTGTAGCGCTCGGACTGTAACATGATTTTAATTCTTTTCTCCTGCTCTTTCTCACTGATGGAACATAGAATGTCATACCATTCATCAAACTCCTGACGCAAGCAGGCGACAAATGCCCATTCGGCAATTCTATATTTGGCAAATTCTGGAATCTTCTTTAGAAGTACGAAGATATGTCCTATATTCAATTCGCCTTTATATAAACCTTTGACTTTTGTATAGTCTTCAATGGAAGTGATTGTGTGTAAAAGGGAGTAATATATTTCCGGACTCATCGGCACATGGTGTTCATCAATGAATTTCAGAGTATTCTGAAGCACCAGTTTTTTGTTTGTTCTGTTGTTGGCCATGCGGCTGATGACATTGTTCCAGTAGATTTGTGTGCGTGCAATGGAAATATGTAAATCATCTTCCATCTCTTTTATACGGCTTTCGGCTTCTTCGAAGGTCATGCCGCGTTCCCGCATTTGATAGCATATGTCCTTCATAATTGGATAATGTTCGACAAATAGGTAGGGTTTGGGAATGACGGCTCCTAACTTTTTCAACATACAATATGAATCGTAATTGATAAAAACCTTTTTATTGATTGCTTGCTCTTGCAGCCGTTGGGCGTTTTCCTTATCATTCTGACGGAGCAATGCCTTCATGCAACAGAAGATAATTCCTCCATCATATACGCCCACGTCCAGCAGACAATACACATATTCCAGAATAGTGCTTTCTTTAATTTTCCACCCTTCCGATGTATAAATGGGAAAAGGCTGCGGAACGTTGTCTTGTGCTCTTCCGGCATAGTATCGCTGGATAAGCATTTGCTTCAATACATCCTTTGGCGCATCCAGGCTTTTCATTATTTCCTCATTTATAATCAGTTGTATTTCTTCCGGAGGAAGTGAATCTTGGGTGTGGTTGGTCAGGTGATAGAGTAAATGTTTATGTGTATAACTGTTCTGTTGTACGGTGTATTTTTCGGACATCCGCTTTATCATGTCCACTTTTTGTTCATAATAGGGATATATGAACCGGTTATTGATAATGATATTCAAGATATTGGCATCAGGATGATTGAGCAGTGACTTGTCCAGCCGGTTCTCGAAGAAATCCCTTGCGACTCCTCCTTCTTCCGGAGTCTTTACCTTATTGAACATTTCGGAGACAACGTAGGGCGAATGATTCAAAATCTGTTGTTCTTCCGGAGTAATACAATCGGGAGTTTCTCCGAACAGTGCCTGATACGCCTCTTCATAATTTGATATTTTCAGAATGAATTGTACGATTGTTCTTATATTTCGAGATTCATCGCCGTTTTGGGGACGATGTCTCTTCATATGTGCCTTGATTTCCTTTAGGGTCATGCGTTGGTATAGGATACCTTGTGTGTGCTGGCTCGGGTAATCCAGTAAAGACTGGTCTGCTTCCAGTAAATGGTATTTATGGAACAGTTCCTCGCATTCCTTAATCCCGCTATAAGTGGAGGTCGTATCCAATAAGTCGTTCAGGTAGATTTCACCCACTTTCAGTTTGGTCTTGTTTTCTTCTTCTTGCTGCTCCAGCCTTTCCATAAAAGTGTTGAAGATTCCTTTGGCCTGCTCAAAATTTTTAGCCTTTTGGAGCATAAAGTTCAATGAGTAGCCATCACAGTTATTCCCCATACGGTTCCATAAATCATAGGCATAAGAGGACGGTATGTTTTCGAGTGCTCCATTCAACACTTCGGTCTTGTTCAGGAACATACTGGTATCCTCTTTTTTGTCGACAGACAGTTCTGTCAGTTCGTTGAAGAATGCAACCAGCTCTTCCGGCTGGCTGAATCTTTTGAAAACTTCCAGCCAGGTGTAGGGAGCAATAAAGTTGAAGAAAAAGACTGCATCGTCGTGGGGAACTACCCCTTTATCATTCTTCTGCAAGAAGTTCTTGATGTCGTGTATGTCAGCCAGAGTCTGTGCTTTATGCATAAGCTGCCTGGCGAAATTACGTATTCTTTTCTCTTTCAGTTCTGTCAGATAAGTCTCATTGTTGCTTTCCTGTCCATGGGCGCTCTCTGCAGAATCGGAGAAGAAATCATCTATGTCGTCATCATCGGCACTTGGGGAAGCTTCGTATATAAAGGAAGCGTTGAGGTATATTTCTTTGGCTTCGTCCATGTCGAGGAACCGTACCAATTCTGTCTGAAATTCAATATACGAGTTTTCTATATACTTGTCTTGCATTTGCCCTTGTTCATTGAGCAAATCCTTGTGTACAATGTCCTTATCTTGTTGTGTCTGCAGTCTGGGTAAGAGCCACCGCAGCACATTCAGTTCTCTCCTATTATATTTTTTTGTTAATTTCCAAATATGGATGGCCTCTGCATTGGTAGGAGCAAAATTGGCTATATTGCCAATATAGGCGTCCACCCAATCAATGGAAACGCCTTCCGGGTTTGTTCCCAGTTCCTTACTTGTATATAGCGTTTGTTCGTTTTTATAAATGCGGCTTACAACATCATTGATGATATACTGTTGGAGTTCGGGGGCATTTACCGAACAGTTTTTCACCCGATGCAGGATCTTGGTTGTATTTTTGAAAAAGTTCGGTCTGTCTTTGTAGTAGATATAGCGGAATATGCCCTTTATGGCTTTCTTTTCAGTTGCCAGTAGGTCATCGGACGGTTCACTGCTATAGTACTGGAAAACCTGGGTTACTATGATGTCTTCAACTTCAAATGTGTCCTTTTCAATGTCCTGATAATAAATCAAATCATCTACTTTGCCTGCCAATTCACAGATGGTGCTTCTGTCGGCCTTTTCGTAACTGTTCTCATAGGTGAATTTGAGGAAATCGAGCAATAGGTCTATTTTATTGCGGCTTCTCTTTTTCCACATCCACAAACATTTTATGGCGTGGCAGAGTTGTCGAAGCATGGATTTCTGCAGGTTGCTTAAATTGCTGTTCTGGAACTGGTTGTTATATCTGGTCTTGATTCTGTCTATGTCGAAAAACAAGGAACCGATAGTCATGCCGGCTTCGGGTCGGAGTTTAAGATAGCCGTATGTCCTGAGCTCGCGGGCATATTCATTTATTTTTTTGAAGGATAAAGGTTTGATGCCCACTTCGACTATGGCCGGAGGAACCATTTCATTGAAAGTAAGCATGGATTTCACTTCCTTGAAGCTATAGCTTGTAGTGGCAATAACCTTGAAGTCCGGATTGCCGATGTGAAGGATTTCCGATAACTTGCGAAGTAATTCTCTGTCAATGGGTATCGGCTTTTCATTCTCTTCTTTCCAAAACAACAGCTGCAAATCGTCCAGTAGAAGAATCTTTTTGCCATGCTGGAATTGGGATACAGAAAGCCGTTCTAACTGTTCTTTGGTCGTATCGGCATTCAAAATGACCACATAATATTCCTGAGGGAGCTTTTTCAGCATTCGGCAAACGGCAATAGTCTTTCCCGAAGTGGATTGACCGGTGACGATGATTGTCTTGTTTGTGCTGTCAAACTCCTCTTTAAGTTTGTTGTCTACTTCCGGACGGATAAAATAGTAGTCCAGGTTGCCTCTGCGACGGTTGGCTTGGCTGTTGGGAATAATTTTATCATACTCCATCTTATGGCAAGAGATTGCGCAAAAGGGATTATTGAGAAAACTTTCACGATCCTTGACCAACGCGTCCCTTAGCTGCTCCAGCGTATTGCACTGCTTCTCATACCGCTCGATAACGGTATCGTCGTCCAGGTGCTTTTGCATGTATTCCGCATAGAAGTCTTTCCATAAAGTAGTGTTTGTCCAGTCTTCCTGGGTGTATTCCAATGTCGGATTCTGATAGAAATAGATATGTTTGTTGGATGCATTTTCGATGGCAACATTAAACTCTCCGATGGTCTTGGAGCGTATCCAGTTTCCGGCGAAGAAGATGATGACGTCACATTGCCTTATCTCTGAATTTATGATTTCCTGCGTATCGCCTTTAGCTAAATCGTTGTCTCCATTTTTTTCGTGCCGGTGCACTACAATATTGAGTTCGCTGTTGTTTCTTTCCGTCAGGACTTTTTCCATTAAATCCCTTTCTTTCTGAAAACTCAGCGAAGAGGCTATAAATACATGGTATGTTTTCATAATATAGTGTTGGTTACTTCCTATGTGTTGTTGTTTACGACTAGCGGAATGCCGGCTGTGATACATCTGTCATACGCTTTTGAGCTTTCCTTCAATTCATCATACGGACGTATATCGGGATGCACAAAGCGTTTCTTTTTGAAGATGTCTCCCATTTCCTTGCTGCCATAGATTAACTCTTCTTCTTCGGCGGTGGGTTTACGGAAGCCAAGCAGCAGCTTCTCCATGTTCCAACGGTTATGTTCGACTTCGGCAAGCAATGTTATCTGGTCGTTGTCCAGTTTCACGTAACCATCCGTAATGCCTATGGAGCGTAGCTTGGGACTAATGGAATATGCACTGTACAAATTGGACCACTGAAGGGATACGGACAGTTTGTTCCATGAGTCTTTCAGCTCATTGTCAGGTGGGCATGATTGAGGCACATTTCCATATTTATTCTTGAAATCGTATATATAATTGATGATTTGTCCCTCCCTCCGGCTTTTTTTGTCCAAGTCGTAACAGTTGTCCAGCATTCCAAAAGGAAAAACATGGGAATATTTATGAATCGCTTCATCTTTCTTTTTACTGTTAAGCATATTGAGCAGTGCACTGGAGGTTTCCTGACGGACAAAAACTGGGATGTTTTCATCATATACATCGTCCGGCAGATATAATCCCATTGCCATGCTTTGAGGAGGATAATTGAGACAGACGGCAATCGTCAATACCTGGCCTGAGTCATGTACCCATTCTTTAATTAGGTTCTGGATGGCAGGAGTTTCCGCACGGCCTTTGATAAATTCGAATTCCACATCCAGAAAGTCTGCATCTTTTCCTTTAAAACGGGTGGGAAGGACAAATCTCTCGTGCCTTTCGTCCTTGCTCATGTCGTAATAATGGGTAGACGATATCTCGAAATAATGGCGGTATCGTCCACAAAAGAAATTCATTTCCCGGTCGGCATTTTCATCAATGAAGGTAATGACACTTTTTATGTTCTTGTCCCGGCAGAAGTTTGGAAAATGCAACAGATGGGCAGCTTCCACTCCTATTGCCACTCCCATACGGCTCATACCGATGATAACAAGATGAACATGTTTTTCGCTTTCGTAGGTTATTGCCTCACGGTCGAGAGGAGGATATTCAATGCAGTTCTCCCCTTTTCCGTATTGCCGGCTTACCAATATCTTTTGGGCCCAGCCCTCGTAGAAGTTAAAGGGATGGAATTCTATATATTTTCTCCATTCGGCAGACAAATCGGTCAGTTGGAAAGCGGCAAAAGTAGTCTGATATTCGAAAAGAACGGTGAATGGTATGAGGGAACATTTATTGCATCGTTTATGAATGTCAACTATCTTTTTCAGGCAGTCTATGTTCAGTGAGTCATGGTCATGTTCGTTCCTCTCTCCGATAAGGAATACTTCGCGCGCTTTGGTAGTATAGAGTTTTTCCAACTCCTCGATAGAGTCGCGCCGGGCACGCAGCACCACAATTCTTTTTTCATTTTTGGCATCCAGTTCCGTATGGATTTTGCTACGGATTTCTTGTGCCGGTTGGGTACTCTGAATCAGAATATGGCAATTCCCATAATGTGTGTCATCGCAAATTTGCTGGATAAGAGTGGGGACCATGTTGTCAAAACCGATAATGACGATGTGGTTTTGCAAAGGGTAAACGATATCGCCTTCACGATATCGCTCAACTCTGCGTTCCAGCATATTGGAGATTACGGATATCAATAATCCGCAGAACAAAATTAATCCCAGCACTACGACCAATAGAGAGAACCAACGCAGATAAGGTGGTACTTCCACAATATTCCCCGGATCAATGAACAGACAAATCAACTGAAGCAAACGCCCCATAGGTACGTCTTTATCAATACCGGTCCATTCTTCAAGAGACGGCTCAGGAAAGATAAATGCAAAACTTACCAGATATATCAATAAGAAAACAGTTACTATGACTCCGAAAAGCCAAGCAAGCTGCCTCCATCCTTTTCCGGAAAAAGAGCGGTCAAAATGAAGGGCAAAAAGTCTTGTTAGCAGATTCATATTTGTTTTGTCATTAGGCAGTTTCCTTTTTTTCAGTTTCTTGTTTCAATTCTTTTCTGATATTCTCTTTCAGTTTATTGATTTCTTTCTCATCGTTATTGATAATCTCCCGTTTTTCTTTTTCCTGATACAAGGATGCAAGAATGTTTCTTTCTTGTTCCAGATTCAATGAGAATACATCTATTAATCTCTTGATACATAGAAAAAAACAGATGCATACGCTAAGGGAAATGATGGCATGGAGTGTCATCAGGTAGGTCATTCCACGCGATGGAAAGAATTGAATAAGGTTTTGGAATGTAGTGCATGTCACAATCAATGCTGCAACCAGAAAGAGAATGATAAAGGCAGGAATCACGAATTTCCACCAGTGCCGGATAGGATAATACTTGTTCTCACTCGTCCTCATAGTACTATAATAGATATTGGATTATTATTTCTTCTGTATGTCGAATCCCAGTTTCATAATCAGTTTCAGTGTCTGTATGGCTGTTTGCCGGTCGGTTTCTCGTTTTGGGGTCGGGAACTCTTCGTATGGTACAAGTCCGGGATGTGTCTTTAATTCATCATTGCGTGTCTCTCCGTATTTCCATCCTTCTTTCACTCTTCCCAAAGCCCATACTTCATGCACATTGCGTGCCATGGCTTCTGTGAGTTCCGTCAAATTATCCGGTAAAGTGATATTTTCTGCGTTCAAAGGGGACGGTGTGTATGTTTTCATTTTCTGTTATTTAAAATGTGGAAGTAAAAAGTTTATTGGTAGCAATATTAGGCATTTCGGACGACAGAAACAAAAAAAAGGAAAGCTATTTCCAAAAAAACATGCAGATTACAATGGAAAAAACATTGCAACCTGCATATAAATCGGGAGAAGCGTGAATTATAAGTTAGCTTCCGTCACTACCTGCCCGTCAAACAGATTGATGATACGTCCGGCAAATCCGGCATCATGTTGTGAGTGTGTCACCATGACAATCGTAGTGCCTTCCTTATTCAGTTCATTCAGTAGTTCCATTACCTCTTTTCCGTTCTTTGAATCGAGGTTACCGGTAGGCTCATCGGCAAGTATCAGTTTAGGGTTTGATACGACTGCACGGGCGATTGCCACGCGTTGCTGTTGTCCGCCGGGCAATTGTTGCGG
>ENA-OOVX01000324-OOVX01000324.1-human-gut-metagenome-genome-assembly--contig:-NODE-324-length-13875-cov-1.900434_pt1 | contig 13875 bp, 14 predicted proteins | sample MGYA00241401_ERZ501309 | MGnify/ENA primary metagenome ERZ501309 (study PRJEB25962, sample SAMEA2042282) | human gut metagenome | biome: human gut; feature: human-associated habitat; material: faeces... | reverse complement strand
CGGCATCCTGCCCTGTGAAGCTCGGACTTTCCTCACCCATTCCCTTTCGTCTGAATGGGCGCGGTCACTTGTGCTGCTCATAATGAAATCACCCTAATAATATACCACCACCGATAAATTCGCGCAAGATGGAATTCAGTGGAACATCATGTGGGTCAATTGGTAAGAAATAATCCAAGAACTTAAGCAGACGCTGTGCCTCCGCATATTCCGGACAATCCTTAGTCACCTGGAACAATAACGGGTCTGCATAAAGTTTCATAGCAGCCAGCTCATAAATCAGTGCCGAGTTAAACATCGCATCAGCCTCTTCCTGATAAGGGAAAATGTTCCGGCTCTCGCCGCGACGGACGGAATCCCACATAGAAATCGTTTTCTGGGCTGTATTGCCACGGGTTCTTGCGTCTCTGATAATTCGGCGTAAAAGCCGTCCTTCCGTCGTTGGAATACGGTTGTGGTGATCGATATTTAATGTCGTCAGTGCACTGATATAAATCTTGTATTTATCCTTCTTCGGGATGGAATATGTCAGTTTGTCATTTAAGCCATGGATTCCCTCAATGACAAGGATATCCTCACTGCCAAGCTGCATAATCGGTTTATCGTATTCTCTCATACCACTGATAAAATTATACGTTGGCAGCTGAACCGGCTTGCCAGCCAAAAGATTCGTCAAATCTTCATTAAACTGCTTGGTATCAATCGCACCAAGGCACTCATAATCATATTTTCCGTTGGCATCTCTTGGTGTATCTTCACGATTTACAAAATAATCATCTAAACCAATCGGATGAGGTTTCAAACCAAGGGTGCGAAGCTGAGTCGATAAACGATAAGAAAATGTTGTTTTACCGGATGACGATGGTCCTGCGATTGTCACGATACGACAGCCGCGCTCCGCAATCTGCACCGCAATATCTCCAATCCGTTTTTCGTGCAGCGCCTCTTGTGTCAGCATCAACTCCTGAAAACCACCATTCACAATGATTTCATTTAACTCGCCAACTGTAGAAACCTGCATTTTTTCACTCCACTCATTTGCCATCTGCATCGTGTGGTACTGTTTTATGCTTGGTTTAAATTCAGGCATTGTAACAGGTGCCTCTTTTTTCGGAACCACAAAGACAAAACCATCTTCAAAAAGTTCCAGACGAAAATGAGTCAAAATACCGGTACTGTATGGCATGGCACCATAATAATAATCTGTAAAATCGCCTAAATGATATACCGTCATGCGTGAATTTCTGCGGTATTTTAACAGATTGCTCTTATCTGACATATGCTTTTTTTCAAACATCCGTCTGGCATCTCTGGTTCGCATCACAACTTTTTCAAAACGGATATCTTTTTTTACATCTTCACGCATCCGCTTTTCCAAACGGTTAAGCAGTTCCTTTGTCGGGTTTTCTTTTGAATTTAAATGGCAGTAATAACCACTGTCTAAACAAAAATCAATCGTTATCCGGTCCTCTTCCTTAAATGCCTTTTCTTCCTGAATTGCCTTCAGCAAAAGCATTGACATACCACGTATGTAAGCACGCTTACCATCACTGTCTTTTGTTGTACAAAAAGAAACCGTCGTTCCATCAATCACTTCATGGTATAATTCCTGAATCACACCATCCACTTTTGCGACAATAATCGGAAACTCATATTCTTTTTCCACCTGTTTACTTATATCAAACAGCGTAGTTCCTTCTTCGCATGTTATTGTTTTATCTCTCCATGTAATTTCCATGGCAATTCCTCCCTTCCGTTAGGAAAACAAATTAGAATTTGTTTAAAATCCAGTTAAGCCCCGTAATCTCTTCTGTCAATTCTTCCACACGGGCACCGGCACCGGATGTCTTTTGCATATTTAATGTTTCCTGCAATTTCATTTTTTTATCTCGTTCATCCAGTAAAAACTTACGATAAGCGGTATCGCTCACTTCCGGCAAAAGCCGTCCGTATTCATACTCAGCCGGCTCATAAGGAGTTTTTTCTTCTCCTCTTACTGCACGCATCACAAGATACGGTTTTCCAGCATCCATACAAAACTTTTCGTTCTCAATGAAAAAGCCTATCTTATGAATCATCTTTCTGACTTCGTATAAATCGGACTGCGCCTGAATTACAAGCGTGGAAACCTCCTGCATAACTTCCGGCGACTGCTCAAGAATCCGGCAAACTAACATACCGCCCATACCGGCAATCAAAACAGTATCGACCTCTCCTTGATTTAACGCCTGCATGCCATCACTCAAACGGCAGTCAATGCAATCACTAAGACCTGCCTTTTCAATATTTTTTCTTGCATGAGAAAGTGGTCCCTCATTGATATCCATGGCAATAACTTTTTTACATGCTTTTTTTGAAGCAAGATAAAGAGAAACATAACCATGGTCACAGCCGACATCCGCCACTTTTGCTCCATCCGGTACAAGCGAAGCATTCATTGCCATGCGGGCAGACAATTCTATTGTATGCTGCATTAGTCCAAATAATCCTTTAATTTACGGCTGCGGCTCGGATGACGGAGTTTACGGAGTGCCTTCGCCTCAATTTGGCGGATACGCTCTCTTGTTACGTCAAATTCTTTGCCGACTTCCTCAAGTGTACGGGCACGTCCATCCTCTAAGCCAAAACGTAGACACAGAACTTTCTGCTCTCTCTCAGTTAACGTTCCAAGAACCTCCACAAGCTGCTCTTTCAAAAGAGTAAAGGCTGCTGCTTCTGCCGGCACCGGTACATTATCATCCTGAATAAAGTCACCCAGATGACTGTCTTCCTCTTCACCGATTGGTGTCTCAAGAGAAACCGGCTCCTGTGAAATCTTCTGAATCTCACGCACGCGCTCAACCGGAAGTCCCATCTTTTCCGCAATTTCTTCCGGATACGGCTCACGTCCCAATTCCTGCAAAAGCTGGCGCTGAACACGGATTAATTTATTAATTGTCTCCACCATATGAACCGGAATACGAATCGTTCTTGCCTGGTCGGCAATCGCTCTTGTAATCGCCTGACGAATCCACCAAGTAGCATAGGTACTGAATTTGTAACCTTTGCGGTAATCAAACTTTTCAACCGCTTTAATCAGTCCTAAGTTTCCCTCCTGAATCAAATCCAAAAACAGCATACCACGTCCGACATAACGTTTGGCGATGCTGACAACCAGACGCAGGTTTGCCTCTGCCAGACGTTTTTTTGCCTCCATATCACCGGCTTCCATTTTCATTGCCAGTTCTTTTTCCTCCTCGGCGGTCAAAAGTGGCACTTTACCGATTTCTTTCAGATACATACGAACCGGGTCCTCAATGCTGACACCATCCGGAACTGCCATTTCGATATTTTCCAGTTCTTCCTCGGTTGGCTCATCTTCAACATCCAGAATAATGTCATCCTCAGTGTCACTTTCCGGCACCATTGCAACAATTCCTTTATTTTCCAAATACTCGAAAACTTTTTCGGTCTTGTCATCATCAAGTTCCATTCCCTGGTCTGCGAACACCTTCTCAATTTCACTGAGTTCCAGTACATTTTCCTTTTTCTTGCCCAATTCAACAAGCTCACTCATAATTGTCAGCATTTTCTGCTGTTCGTCTACATTTGTATTTTCCTTATCCATCTTTTCCTCCATTTCTGTTGTCAAACAACGGCTCTTTTAAAATGAAATCTGTAATGTCTGCAACTTTCTTTTCTCTTCCATAAGAGTCTGTAGTTCTTTCATGTCCGTCACATGCCTGCTCCGGTATTCCAGACTGTACTTTTTGATACTGTGCACAACTTCATTCAGTGCTTTCTGCTGTTCGGTATCTTTACTGATTTCTTTTAATTCTTTATTAAAAATTCCGGCTACCAGAGACTGCTCCTCTTTGCTTTGGAATTTACTGATAATCATGGCCGGCTCTACTTTGCCGGTAGTTTCATACTGCTCATAAATCATCTGCGCCACTTCGTGATACGGCTCATCCACAAAATCTTCGGCGGATAAAATCCCTTTTGTCTTTTCAAACAAAACCGGGTCATTACTAAGCCATGTAAGAAATACACCTTGGCTTTTTGCAATACCGTCCTCCTTTTGTCTTGCTGTCTTCACCATGCGCTCCTGCCGCCTCTTCTCATAATCAATGCCAACCATTCTGGCACTGTGATAGGCAACCAGTTTTTTGAAATCCTCGGTTCTTACGCTATATTCTCTGCAAAATGCCTCCATGTAATTCGTTCGCTCGATTTCATTATCAAAGGTTAAACATTTTTTTGCCACTTCATTCATAAATGACGTTTTGGATTCCGGATCATTCATGTCATATTCTTTCATCAGGTTGTCCACCTCATAAAAGAAACTCGATTTTGCCTGTTCAATCCTCTCCTTAAACGCCTCCGGCGAAAGACCTTTCATAAATTCATCCGGATCTTTATATGGACGCATATTGATTACCTTGACACGAATCCCCGCTTCTTTCAGCATCGGAATCGCACGCATCGCCGCTTTCACACCGGCACCGTCACTGTCGTAGCACAAATATACCAAATCCGTATACCGCTTTAACAAACTACAGTGCTGACTCGTAAATGCCGTACCAAGGCTTGCCACCGCATTTGTGAATCCTGCCTGATGAAGTGCAATCACATCCATATAGCCCTCACAAATAATCATGCCCTCACTCTGCTTGCCGTGCACAAAATTTAACCCATACAGATTCCGGCTTTTATCAAAAACCATTGTTTCCGGCGAATTTAGGTACTTTGGTTTCGCATCCCCCATCACGCGGCCGCCAAAAGCAATCACACGGTTGTTCCTATCTAAAATAGGAAACATCACACGGTTCCAGAACTTATCATACACGCCGCGCTTTTCATCATAAGTGAAAAGTCCGGTTTCTTTGAGTACCGAATCCGGATAGCCCTTGGATTTTACATACTGGTAAAGTGGACTTCCGCCTTTTCCCGCAAAACCAAGTCCAAACCGCACAATAGTCTCCGGCTTTAACTCACGTTTTGTCAGATATTCATAACCAATCTTTCCCTGCTCACTTTTCAAACAGGCAAAATAATAATTGGCTGCCAACTTATTGACTTCCAGTATCGAATCCCGCAAATCCCGGCGTTTTCTGTCGTTTTCCGAATTACCTTTTTCCGGAAGTTCCATCCCCGCTTGCTCGGCAAGCCGCTCTAAAGCCTCCACAAACGTAAGGTTTTCATATTCCATTAAAAAGGTAAATACATTGCCGCCGGCACCACATCCAAAACAGTAATACATCTGTTTTGACGGACTCACGGAAAAGGATGCTGTCTTTTCATTATGAAACGGACAAAGTCCAACATAATTGCTGCCGGTCCGTTTCAGATTTACATAGGAAGAAATAATATCGACAACATCACTTCTTTGTCTCACTTCTTCCACAAAATCTTCTTCGTAATACATGCCATCACTCCGTTACTTTTCTTCCCTACAACACAGACCACGTGCGAGGAATCGTCAAACTCTGGTATGTCGCTACCGCATACCGGTCGGTCATTCCTGCGATAAAATCACAGACCACACGCTCAACGGATGCCTCTCCTGATTTCAACATCTTGCCATATTCTTCCGGGAGTTTTTCCACATGGTCAATATAGTATTTATATAACTGGCCAATCATATACTCGGCTTTTCCCTCTTCCGCTTTTGCAACGGAATTGACATACACATTTTCAAACATAAAAGCACGGAGACCGGTCAGCGCTTCCCGCATTGTATCCGATTGAATAATATCATTTTTATCCATGCTGTTACGAATCAAATCGTGTATCAGCGTATTGAGACGCTCTCTAAGAGTATTTCCCAAAATCTCGGTATATTCACGGGGAATATCCTCTTCTTTGATGACCTTTCCCCGGATTGCATCGTCAATGTCTGAGTTGACATACGCAATCTTATCACAGAGTCTCACAATTTTTCCTTCCAGTGTCGATGGATTTCCGGAAGTCGAATGATTCCGGATGCCATCCCTTACTTCAACCGTAAGATTTAATCCCTCGCCATCCTTTTCAAGGCACTCCACCACGCGGACACTCTGCTCCTGATGACGAAATCCCTCGGAATATATTTCATTCAGAACCCGCTCACCGGCATGTCCAAACGGTGTGTGTCCCAAATCATGTCCAAGTGCGATTGCCTCCGTCAAATCTTCATTCAGACGAAGTGCTTTTGCAACCGTTCTCGCATTCTGCGACACTTCTAAAGTATGCGTCATTCGTGTGCGGTAATGGTCTCCTTCCGGTGCAAGAAACACCTGCGTTTTCCCCTTTAACCGCCGAAACGATTTGGAATGAAGAATCCGGTCACGGTCTCTTTGATAAACCGGACGCAGGTCACATTGCTCTTCGTATGTATCGCGCCCCTTAGACTCATCACTAAATGCCGCATAAGGACTTAGTATGTCATGTTCTCTTTTTTCTAAATTTTCACGTATTGTCATATCCACTCTTTCCTGCCTTTCGGGATTAAGCAAAAAACAACTACATTAAAAGAATTACAACATAAGGATATTATTTCCTTTTTTTCGTAAAAAGTTTTTGCAGATTTCTAAAAAATAGTGTATGCTAAAAGATAGATTTCGATTACATAAGGAGGTGCATCATGGCAAGAGGAGCAGGAAAAAACGGTTGGGCACTCTTTTTACTGATTTTAGCAGGTGTTGTTCTTGGCAGCTTTATCAGCCAGCTGACAAGCGGAGTTGCCGGCCTGTCGTGGCTGAATTTTGGAAAAAGTTTTGGATTAGCAAAACCACTTACCTTAAACTTAGGCGTATTGGTTCTGACTTTCGGACTGACAATCAAATTCACCATTGGCAGTATCATCGGAATTATTGTTGCTGCTATTATTTACCACTTTATCTAGGATTTTATCATTCCCGCTTTTTCAGATTGGTAAAAGGTACCGTCTTTACGTATCAAAATAATCTGAATCTGCGGGTGTTTTTTTTGAAAAGCAATTGCCTTTTCTTCTCCCATAACTGAAAGTGCGGTCGCATACGCATCCGCCATCGCCCCATTTTCCGCAATTACCGTAACCGATGCCAGATTATTATCTGCCGGCATACCGGTTCTTTTATCCATGATATGATGATACAGTTTTCCGTCTTTTTTGAAATTTCTCTGATAAATCCCACTGGTAATAACCGCCTTATCCTTTACCTTTACTGTGCCATAAATACTGCTTCCATCGGATGGGTCCGTAATTCCTACCGTGTATTCCGTGTCATCCGGTTTCATGCCGATTGTCTGCACATTTCCACCTAAGGAAAGAATACAGGAAATAACTTTTTTCTCTTTGCAAAGATCAATAATTTTCTGGGACAGATAGCCTTTTGCCGCCGCTCCCAAATCAATTGCCATGCCGGATGGAATCCGCACCTGGTAATCCGAAAGAAGTTCTATCTTTTTATAATCAATCTTTTTTATAACAGCATCTCTTTCGGCTTTGTCCGGCACATGATATTTCTCTGTCGTAAATCCCCATAACTTCACAAGCGGGTAAATTGAAATATCAAACAACCCATCCGTATCATTTCCATATTGAATACAAGCAGAAAGTAAGTCATATGTTTCCTTCGAAACTGTGACTTTTTTCCCACCTGCAGCATTAATCTTTGAAATCTCACTGTCTGCTTTGGTAACGGATAAAGTTTTCTCTAACTGCTGAATTTCGGAAACAGCCGCTGTCATCGCCTGTTCTCCGTTTTCACCGTAAAAAGTCAGATTCATAATCGTGTCCATGGCAAAAATTTCACGCTCTGTCTTCTTTTCCTCAGAAGCTGCACATCCGGGAAGAAGAATGATGACACACAAGAAAAGAGAAATCCATTGTTTCACTCGCATCGCATGTCCTCCTTTGCCTTTTTTGAAAAACGACAGCCACAAAAATCCTGCCGGTACAAATCGTATTCTCTTGACAGTTCAATACTTCTTTTATATCCATTTTTCTTCTTAAAATCCGATGGCAGATAGGGAACGCCGTAATTTTCAGAAAGTTCTTCTCCAATTTGCATTAATAAATCCGCATTTTTATGAGGGCTGATGGAAAGTGTCGTACAAAAATAATCATACGTACCCTCTTTTGCGTATTTTGCGGTTTCCTCCAACCGAAGTCTGAAACACTTTGCGCATCTTGGCCCCCGCTCCGGATCATTTTCATGCCCTTTTGCCATTTTTTCAAAAAGTTCCGGTTCATAATCGGCATCGTGCATATGAATTTCTTTTCCAAAAGGAGCTGTCTGTAAAAAACGCTTTAACTCCTCTTTTCTTTTTTGATACTCACACGCTTCCGAAATATTCGGATTATAAAAAAATACCGTAATATCAAAAAAATCATGCAGGTATTCTAATACATAACTGCTGCATGGTGCACAGCAACAATGAAGAAATAATCGTTTTTTTTCTGAAAACGATGCCAATAATTCATCCAGTTCTTTCTGATAATTTCTGCGGTTCAAGGTCTCATTCTCCTTCCATTAAAGTTATGACGCCTGCTAAATTTCCCCGTCTGCCACCGGTCGCACGGTGGGAAAACAGCCAGTCGAAATGACAGCAGGTGCATACGCCACTCACCTCAATCTGTTCTTTCGGGATACCGGCTTCTTCTAATATAATTTCATTTACCCGCCATAAATCGAGCTGATATTTATGTGCCGGTTTCTCTTCTAAAATCTCCTGCCACTGCTCCTCTTTAAATTCTTTCTGAAAAGCAGCCGCAACATCTTCGCTCACTTCGTAGCAGTCTTTGCAAATCGATGGTCCGATTACCGCAAGGATATCTTTTGGATTGGAGCCAAATTCCTCTTCCATGCGGCGCACCGTTTTTTCTCCGATTCGCTTTACACTTCCCCGCCAGCCAGAATGACTTGCCCCAATTGCTTTTTTTACCGGGTCATAGAAAAACAACGGCACACAGTCCGCAAAAAAAGTCATCAAAACTACTTTTTTATCATTCGTAATCAATCCGTCGATGCCAATGATATCCGATTCTCTGACAACACCTTTGCCACAGTCTTTTTCATCAACGCGTAAAATTTTTGTCTCGTGTACCTGATTACTAAGCACCACATTTTCCACCGGATAACCGACGGCTTTTGCAAATCTTCTATGGTTTTCAAGCACGGCTTTCTCATCATCGCCTCTTGTAAAACTTAAATTCATAGTCGCACAGTCTCCCACACTGACACCGCCTAATTTCGTAGAAAAACCGTGTTTGATTCCTGCCTTCTCAAAAAGAGGGAACGTCAAATATACCACACCCTTTTTTTCATTTTTTATCATTTTTTCGCACATAGTTTCCTCCTGTCTGGTATACTTATAAGTGAAATTTGTAATGCTAATTTCATACATGGAAAGGAGATTTTTAATATGCCTTGTATTTATGCCCATAATTCCTTTGGCAAAGAAGTACAAAAAATGCTTCCCAAACCACTTAAAAATACCATTCGCCGACACCCTGCCGCTTTCCGTATCGGATTGCAGGGACCGGATTTTTTATTTTTTTATCATCCCTTATTAAAATGTAAAACCAACCAATTAGGCTATCACCAGCACAGTCATGCGTTCGATGCCTTTCTTGCTTACGAACTGCCCATCATCCGAAAACTTGGTACAGACTCTGCCGCCTATGCCTATTTGCTCGGCTATATCTGTCATTTTGTGCTAGACAGTGAATGTCATACCTATATCATTCCAAAATCTACGGAAGCCGGAAAAAATCATCTGGTAATGGAAAATGAGTTTGACCGGTTTCTGCTGAAAAAAGATGGTTACAATGCCATCTCTTATCCTATCTGGCACATGATACCAAACGATAAAGCCACTATCCATGCCATTTACGAAGTATACCGCCCATTTGCTCTATCAAAACATAAAATCAAACGAGCTCTTTCGGGCATGCGTTTTTATAAGAAGCTTCTAACCTGTGGCTGCTCTTTGAAACGGTTTGTGATTCGTCTGCTTATGAAAATCACATTCCACTACAAACAGCTTGAGGGACACATGATGACACTCTGTGCCAAATCCTACGCAAAACACACCAACGCCGTTCTCTTAAAACACTATAAAAAATCGATTTCTTTGGCAAATGAATTGATTTTGGATTTTCACAAAAGTGTGACGCAGGGAAAACCACTTCACAAGCGCTTTCACACGACACTCAAAAGTAACGAGCCGCTTGACTAATCCATCAAACCTAAATCCCTGCGGTACTGCCTCAAAAATTCATACACAAGCGTTCTCTTTTCATGCCAGAAACGCTTGCCGGGTGCTGTCACAAAATCCATCTGTTTCATATGACGGTAGGTATATTTTTCAAAATGCCTGCAAACCTCATTAAACGATGGATTTTCTTCTTTGGATGTAATCCACGAATCGAGTACAATTCCCATTGCCCCGGTATCATCTAACATATCCGCTTCCATCAGAACAACCAACTCCAGTGGCGTTGTTTTCTCATGCAAAAGCCGCTTATTTGGGTGTTCTAAAATCAAATAGCAGATAAAATCAATCTGCTCGGGCGTATACGGACGCCGTTCCAAATAATCTCTGCAAATAGCGGCACTTTCTTTGGCGTGTCCTTCATCTCCCTGCACGGCATATCCTACATCATGGAAAATTGTTGCAATCTTTAAGGATTCAACATCTAAACTGTCATCCTTTAACTCTCTCGTAATGCGGAGCATCCACTGATAAACCCGCAGTGTGTGGGCGTATCGGTCATATTCAATTTTGTTCTTACTCTTATCGCCCTTTCTGCGGTCATAGCTGTAAAGCATTTCTTCCACATACTGGAACATCTTACGATGCTGTTTCATGATTTGCTCCATTTCCAATGTGTTTTTTCTGATTTTTCTTCCAAATCAGTATTATAGCACAGCTTTCCCCATTTGTGCAAAGAAATCAATACCAATGTTTGACAAAAGACCGATTTGTATGTTACAGTAGGCAATACGATTTATTTAAGGAGTTTAGTATGAAAATTAAGTTATCCGAACATTTTACTTATCATAAATTATTACGTTTTGTCTTTCCTTCCATTGTCATGATGATTTTCACATCCATCTATGGCGTAGTGGATGGTCTTTTTGTGTCCAATTATGCCGGAAAGACAGCGTTTGCCGCAATCAACCTCATTATGCCGTTTATTATGGCACTCTCCGCCCTTGGTTTCATGGTCGGAACCGGTGGCAGTGCCATTGTGGCAAAAACTCTTGGTGAAGGCAAAGAAAAAGAGGCCAACCGATATTTTTCCATGCTTATTTATCTGACAATTTTTGGCGGCATCGTTTTAAGTATCCTTGGAATTTTACTTGCAAGACCGGTTAGCATCGCACTTGGCGCCTCCGGAGACCTTTTAGACTATTGTACCCTGTATGGGCGCATTACGTTTTTATCATTAACACCGTTTATGCTGCAAAATGTATTTCAGTGCTTTTTTGTCACGGCGGAAAAACCAAAACTTGGTTTACTCGTCGTTGTTCTTGCCGGTGTTACGAATATGGTGCTGGACTACCTGTTTATCGCCGTGTTTGGCATGGGACTTGTCGGTGCCCCCCTTAGCAAAGCTTTGCCGCCATTGCAACCGTCTGTGGCGAATGTATCGGCGGCTTTGTACCATTAATTTATTTTGCTGCCAAAAATTCAAGTCCGTTTCGCTTAGGAAAAACCAAATGGTATCCTTTTATCCTGAAAAAGACTTGTGCAAATGGCTCCTCGGAGTTGATGACAAACTTATCCAGTTCCATAGTAAACACACTATTTAATTTCCAGCTTATGCGCTTTGTCGGCGAAAACGGCGTAGCTGCTTACGGAACAATTATGTATGTTAATTTTATTTTTGTTGCGATTTATTTTGGATATTCCATCGGCAGTGCTCCTATTGTCAGTTACCATTATGGCGCACAAAATCACAAAGAATTAAAGAATTTGTTGAATAAAAGTCTGCGTTTTACCGGTATCTGTGGCATTTTCATGTTCATACTCGCCCAGTTGATTGCGACACCCCTTGCCCGCATTTTTGTTGGATATGATGTGGATTTGTTTGAATTAACCAGACATGGCTTTCGAATTTACTGCACAACATTTCTTGTGTGTGGACTTAATATTTACGGCTCCTCATTTTTCACAGCCTTAAATAATGGACTATTATCGGCGCTGATTTCTTTTTTGCGAACCCTTGTATTCCAAGTCAGCGCTGTCCTGATTCTGCCCATTTTCTTTGCGATTGACGGTATCTGGTCATCGGTTCTTTTAGCAGAACTGCTTACCTTAGTCGTCACTGCCATCTGCATCATTAAAAAGCGCTCCCGCTATCATTATTTCTGATGTTCGGCAAAGATTTTATCTACCGTTTGCATCGCATTAAGAACGGTCTCATCCATTTTGTAGCAATAATGAGAACCGTTTCTGCCAATCGTATATAAATTTTTTATTCCATCAACAAAAGAAAGTAATTCTCCCTTCTTTTCGTAGCTGCCGGCATACGCCGGATAAGCTTTCGGAACATACTCTCTATGATAGCAGACTACTTCTCTGCCCGATTCAATAAATCCAATTTTTTTCAACTCGGACACGGCAATTTTCGCACACTCATCCTCCGACAAATTCCAGAAGTCGTCTCCTTCTTTGCAGAAAAATTCAAGTCCCAGCCATAACTCATTTTTCTTTTTCACAAGATACGGCGACCAGTTGTTATAGACCTGAATTCTGGCAAGTTTAATTTTCGGATCCTGTACATAAATCATACACTCCGGAAAATTTTCAATGGAAACTGCTCCATTCGATAGTTCCGGCCACTTAATGCACAATCCCATAATCACGCAATCACGGTATTTTAACCCATCGGCAATCGTCCGCAAAGAAATCGGAACGTTTCCCGTCATATTGGCAAACAATGAACTTAACGGCATAGTTGAAATGACAACATCCGCCTCCTCAAATACTCGTTTTCCGTTTGATTTTATATAACTGATTTTTTTCAGCATATTATTATCCAAAACAAGTGAGTCTACCATTGCTCCCAATTCAATAATTCCACCTCTTTTTTTTATCTTCTCTGCAACCTCCTGCCACATTTGACCAGCTCCCAATTTGGGATAGAGAAAATATTCTGTCTGAACTCGATTTTCCCCATGCATTGTTCCCTGCTCACAGGAAAGATTTCTTAGAGACTCTCCCCAGCATTTTTCCATATAATCCTGCAGAAAAGTTTGATAAATAGTTTGTCCAAACCGATTCATGTAGTAATCTTCTAATGTATGTTCTTTCCTCTTCTTTATTTTACTTTTTATTAAGCCACATATACATTTTAAGGTACAAAAGCTGCCAACCTGATTTCTGAATTTTCGGTCAAACAAAATCGGATGACTAACATAATTCCCTTTATAATACAGTTTTAATTTTTGTTTTCTCCGAAACATACGCTTGATATAGTTTACTCCTCTTGAAGGCAAAAATTGATTCCACCAATCTAAAACTTTTTCATTCACCATAAGAAAACGATGTCCTCCCAAGTCCATTCGATAATCTTGGAAGTCTACCGTTTTTGCTAATCCACCAATTTGATTTTTTTCCTCTAATACAAGCACCTGGCAGGAATCCGTCCGGTTTAGTATCTCATACGCCGCCGTAAGTCCTGCCGGGCCCGCCCCTATAACGATTACTTTTTTCATATAGTTTATTTTCTTTCTTTATGTAATATTTTGTCATAATTATATCACTATTAGATAACTATTTCAATATTTTTTTATTTTTCCTAGCGAAATTATATAAAATGTATAAAGATATTAAAAAGAGTAGTATGTGTGTGCTTGTGTCAAGTGTTTGCTGCCACTTTATTTATTTTCCGTAATTCCGTAGAAAAGCTTTGCGTCT
>ENA-OOVX01000288-OOVX01000288.1-human-gut-metagenome-genome-assembly--contig:-NODE-288-length-14483-cov-5.818963_pt1 | contig 14483 bp, 19 predicted proteins | sample MGYA00241401_ERZ501309 | MGnify/ENA primary metagenome ERZ501309 (study PRJEB25962, sample SAMEA2042282) | human gut metagenome | biome: human gut; feature: human-associated habitat; material: faeces... | reverse complement strand
GATTAATTAATGGTTGGCGTTAGCCTTCTGATACAAGGAAAAACCAAGGATGAAAGCCTTGGCAAACTACTCTTGACAGGTGTCAAGAGTATAAGTGCGCATTGTCAGCACAAGGCTGACTGGTGGCAATAAAATCTTGGCTAGATCTTACGAGTTAAAATAGCCGACTATATAAATATACGAGACCCAAAATTTTTTGTTCTTAGCGCCGTTAGCGTTGGATTCCGACACAACTTAATCTTGCTGTAATTCACTTTCCAATGCTAATACTTTTTGTTTCTCTTTTGATTTTTTGTGAACGATCGTTCACTTTTTTCCTTAGACACCTTTAGTGATCTTCAACCTTAACGAATTCAAATCGCTCTGTGTGTACGGTATATTAAGTTCTACACCATCTCATTTTTTTCAACCATAGAGCATCTTTCTAGATATCCCCGAACAGATTTACTCACCTGTTTGGGGTTTTCTTTACAAAAAAGTGTTTTTTGTCAGCAGGCGTGTTGGTAACCACTAAAAGTAACTCCCTAAGGACACCATTTTCGATGACGTAATATAACATATCGTTCCTTTGTATACATGGTTAGCTATTACATGTCGACTCAATTAAAGGTGTTCTAAAAATATGATTTAAAATTTTAAACAGTATAGAAAAGTACATGGATCCAAAGTTGAACCAGAACGCTCTTTATTTTTATATGAACGTAGGTAAAGAGATTTTATCTTAATTGAAGGTAAGAGTTTCTTGATTGCATCAGAGTTAATCACTCATGCATGGGCCTCATCGGTTTTTGTCTCTAAATGTCCTTCACATCATCAGAATAAATACAATACATAATAAGATAATACGCGCCCGAAATTATGATACGCAAAAACCATCTTAGGTATGATTCATGTATTGAATGTACACTGGTCCACTATAATCATACGGAAGGTCCAGGCGCCCCTAGAACTAGTTGGAATATTTATTTAAAAGCAATCAATATAAATAATCAACTTGTTGCACAAATTTCCTCATATGGATAAATGTTTTAACTCCCGATCAGCTGATACAGACATAAACAGGTTCCATATCTCAGCCATAGTAACCAATAGATGTAGATTCGCTAAAAGTGATCGTTGTCTTAATGATTACCGTTATCATATGCTGATTAACTCGACCGAATAAAATACATAGGATTGGCTTTTAGTATCTTTATATATGAAGTTTGAACATACACAAGGCATATTAGTTTGTATATTTTGAAAATGGTGATATTCTCTAAGCAAGAAACTTATACAGAAAGTTTCAATCTTTATATTTCAGGGGGATATATCATGATTTGGTCACTAATTGTTGGTGCTGTAATTGGAGCGGTAGCTGGAGCTATTACAAATCGTGGAGAGTCAATGGGATGGATCAGTAATATTTTAGCTGGTTTGATTGGTTCTTCAATTGGACAAGGTGTTTTGGGACATTGGGGCCCTAGTTTAGCTGGAATGGCAATTTTCCCATCAATTATTGGAGCAGTTATTTTAGTTTTGATTGTGTCTGCAATTTTTGGTATTAAGGCAAAAAAGTAGCACTATATCGTACTAAGGGGGCATGCTATGAAGAGATTGTACAAGGTGTTACTTGTTATTATTCTTCTAATTTACTTAATTAGTATTTCTACGATAATCTGGCCCGATATAATTACCAAAATACTTTCGTTTTTAGATCATATTAATTTACACAGTTCGCTAAGCGAGCAAATGTTACTTAGATATAATGAGCTATTTATTCTAGGATTAACTAGTGTAATTTTAATTGTTGTAATAGCGTTGCCTCGGCAAAGAAAATCTATTTTGTTAATTAACTCAGGGAAAGGCACACTATCTTTGGGAAATGAGGGGATCAGCAGTTTTATTAAGACACAGTTATCCGGCGAAGGATTAAGTAATATTCAAGTCAATATCAAAAACACTAAACATATTAAGCGTTTCAACGTTACCGCAGATTCTGAATATAAAAAATCGATTATATCTGATTTGCCACGAGTAGAAAAAAACTTAACTGATAGCTTGAGAAACTTACTATCTGGGGTTGATAAATCACCTATTCGAGTAAATATAAAGGTAAATCAATCTAATAAGCGTAATAATAAGGCATCGCGAGTTATTTAATTTTAGGAGTTTATCGAGTATGGATCGTAAACAGACAGTAGTTTTTTTAAGTAGCTTAATTGGTTTTGTAATTACTATTTTATTAATTCAATTTGGCTTTATAAAAACGATACTAGTAGTTTTTATAACAGGAATGTTCGGTTTATTAGGCCTTTTGTTTGATAATAATCGTATCCAATTAAGTAAACTGTTACATGACATTTTTAATAAATAATGCGGGGGGATAAATTTATGACTACGGAAAATAAGACACTAACACAGGAGACTGTAGCTCCTAAAGGACAATTGACGTTTGATGATAAAGTAATCCAAAAGATTGTTGGTTATGCAATTGAAAATGTATCAGGATTGCTAGGCGTAGATGGCGGCTTTGTAGCTAATATTAAGAATAAAATCGTTAATAGTGATAATCCAACTGATGGAATTGATGTAGAGGTTGGTAAAGAGCAAGTAGCTGTTGATTTGAATATTGTGATGGAGTTTGGCCATAACGCACATGATGTCTATAAAGAAATCAGTAAGGTTGTAGCAAAACAGATAGAAGAAGCAACAAGTCTTACTCTAGTGGAGCTGAATGTTAAAGTGATCGATATTCAGACAAAATCAGAATTCGAAGAATCACAAGTAACCATACAGGATCGTGTAACCGATGCTGGAAAATCAGTTCAAGATAAAGCCACGGCAGGAATTGATAAGGTGAAATCTGTTACCGATTCAGATGATGCTCGAGTACAATAACTACACCTGTTATCTTCATATGGAAGAAGGTCATTGATTAATGGTTAACACTATATTAAAAGTCGCTGCTGTAACATCACTTGTATTGGGTGGTATTGTTGTTGCAGCCACAGTTTTTACGGCAAAAGCAATTGATAATGCTGGAGACAACTTAGGTAAAAAAATACACAATTAATTATATATAAAAAGGCTTCACCTTAATTAAAGGTGAATGAACTGAACCCCATGAGTTGGAGTAAATCTAACTCATGGGGTTTTCGTATGTTTTCAAAAGAAATTCAAATAGAAGCGGTTTGTCTGTATCTCAAAGGTGTACCGACCGTTGAAATACGCAAGAAATTCGGAATTAAGGGATCAGCAACGCTTGGAATCTGGGTAAAATCCATAAAGCGTGACGGAATATACGGAATTAAAGATTCCCATAGAAAACAGACAAGTTATCCGTATTCCTTTAAACTCAAGGTAATTAATTGGCGACTTACACATCACGCGTCTTATCCCGTGGCAGCGCCCCAAATATTTTCGCCCTGTGACTTACACCCTATTCTACAATTCACTTATCAAGGCATTTAGGAACTTAGACGCTGATTTAAATCCCTTTTCTTTTGCAACCGCATCTAATCGCCTACGAACACTCGGTTGCAAAGTAAACGTGTAATGTTTAGTAGTCTCATTTTCATCTTCATTATTCACTGGCACTTTCAAAACAGATTCATTATCCAAACTATCGTTTGCTTGCTTTTCAGATTCAACGCCCTTACGTACTGCCTGTCTTAGTTGTTCATTCTTCGGATTAAATGCCATTATAAATTCTCCTTACCAGTTATGATTAGGCGTATAAAACGCAATGTATAAACAGTACATATACACTATATGTATACATATAAACAGTATGTATACATACTGTTTATACATTATAAGTTTTTAGTAATATTAGCGAAAACGTTATCCATTTCCTCGAAAAACTCACGATTCTTAAGGAAAGTGCTATGGTCTTGCTTCATAGTTGATAACGATTCTTTATCAAGAGTTGTTCGGTTGAACAGTTCTTTTGACGGAACAATTCCAATTACAGATTCTTCATCTTTAATTGACTCCAGTAACTCATGTGAAGATTTAGTATTGTGTTTAATAATGTTGGCAACAAAATAAAGTTGCGCTGTCACATATGATTTGCGTGATTGAAAATCAATTGCTTCTTCACGTAATTCTTTTAATCGTTCTTCCAAATTAAATTTGGCATTATATCCGTGTTCACTTGGAATAATTGGACTAATAATCGCATGACTGATAATCGCTGCATTTCTAGTAGCGATTGAAAAATCAGGGTGTGTATCAAGGATAATATAATCAAATCGTCCTAAATTTAAACAATCAAAATTATCACTTAACCACATGTAAAGCAGCATATTCTTATTGGTTTTATTTTCGATTTCTCGTTCCACATCATCTAGATGCAAGTCACCAGCAATAAGGCTGATATTATCACTAACATCATGAATATCTACCTGTCCTTGACCAGAAAATATATTTGCAACTGTATTTTCAGTGGCATAGATATTATACGTTTGGCTCAAATTGCTTTGGTGGTCTAAGTCCATAAATAGGACTTGATTTCCATGTTCGGCCAGCCACTCCCCATAGTTGAAAGCCAATGTAGTCTTACCTACTCCACCTTTGATCGCTGAAAACGTAAGTATCTTCATGTCTCACACCCCTTTTCAATGTCCTCATGCTTATAATAACACATTATAAACAGTACGTATACATACTGTTTATACACACACGTATACGTACAATTTATATGTATAACCGATTCATTAAACAAACAACGGTTAACGCAGGACTCAACTGCAAGGATGAATTCAACGCTATCCACCGCACGCTGTACAAGTTCGTAGAAGTGAAAGCCATATTAATTTGTCCCGCTTGATGTGTACAGCGGCTGACTAGTAGCCTTCGGCAGACACAAGGGCAAGCCCTTGTATCTTTTTGCTGACGCCTTGTTAAAAAGAATTAAAAACAAAAAAACTCTAGCTATGTCGTTGCGGATAGCCTGCAAGGCTCTCTCCCGACGCTGAACCAACTATTCCCTTAATGGGGCAATTAGTTAGTTTCATTACGTGCGTCTCGCAACGACTGGCTACTGCCACAATGTTTTTTGTTCAAGCTATCTCTTACAACCTGACTGCATTTTGACGTCATTTGAGCGCTATATAAGCGTTCTGGGGACTGTTTAAACATTTACGCAATACTAGGAAACACTGACTTAGAATGATTACTCATTCTAAGTCAGTGTTTCCGCGTCTATATGTCTTCACCAAGGTGCAAATCATGATGGGATAACAAACAGCTACCCGCCTTTGGACTATTTGTTATCTCTTCTCCACGTCTCTGTTTATGCTGTCTGTGGAGCGTACAGCAAGGATCTTCACATGCCGTCCTACTTTCCATATAGCCTGCTTTGAAACGCCCAATTCATCAGCAAGTTCTCGAATTGTTTTTAAATTGTCATTCATGATCTATATCCTGCCTTTTAACGATTGGTAGATACTGTTCAATCGATTTTTTAAGATACTTAGCAATATTCTTTTTCGAATAGTCATCTTGTTTATCTCGGATATATGCTAAATGCTCTTTGACACCATTTAATCCACGTAACTCTTTCAATTCGTCATAAAGTGGATAAACATTTTTCTGTAGACCTGACAAAATAGCCGTATCCGTCAAATCAATGTATGACAACAAGAAATGTTCCATCAACAACTTTGTGTATGGACTTTTCATAGCTTCATACACAAGATCTTTTTCACTTTCTTCTTGTCTTATCTTACCGTCAATATACGCGGGATCATCTAGCTTGTAACTAATATCATCTGCGACTTGTTTTCTAGTAATGTGAAAGACAATGCTATCAATACTGCGTCCTTTCTTTACTTTGTCATAAGTCACGTTAAAAGTTGTCTGTTCATTGATTTCTGATATTGATTTTTTTAAGATCCACTTTGTGAAATCCGTCATATTTTTATACTCATTCACTGTATCAGTCATTTCTCGCAATTCTCGCATACTGATGATTGGATTACGGTAACTTTCAACTTGCACTTGTCTACGTCCGCCTTTAAATTTGTAATGCTCATATTGGTTATAATTCATAGATAACCACCGGTACAATATAATTGAATACTTGCTATTTAATTCTGATATATCGGACAACGCATGTTGCGTAAAATTAGTTTTAAGATTAATTAAGTAAGGCATAATCTTATCGCTAAACTGAATAGTCACTTCATCATGATAATCTGACCACTTTACATAAGGAATTGGAACGATACTTTCAAAATCAAATCCCTTATCTTGTACTATTTTAATCTGAAAAAAAGCCTGTTTTTGCATTTTTTCAATCGCTTCTTTAAACCGACTATGTTTGTTACTATCATCTACATTAAAAAAAGCAAATAACTCTCGCTTGGATAAATAAACCGTCTGATCTTTGGGAGGATTGTCTGTATCAATTAAAGACACAGCTAATTCAAACATTTTGAGTGGTGTCTTATCCATTTTTGCAATCGACGTAATTAAGCTATTATGTTCAACCACTTTTCGTTGTGATAATTCATTCAAGGTCTGTACCTGCCTTGTCTTTGATTCTGATATAATAGACATATAAACACGCTCCTCTGCGCTTTGTGTAATAAGCATAAAGAAAAACTTTTAGTCGGGAATTTCTTTATGCTTTTATTATACCAAAATACAGAGAGTTTCATTGAAAAAAATTCTCTATATACATAGTTTTTTCTCTCTATATACATAGTTTTTTCTCTTGGTATTGGCTTTTAATCCCTTGTAAATACTAACTTTCTAACCACGCAAAAGAACAAAAGATTAAAATATAAAAGATAAACTTATAATAGGCTGCGCCTTTTCATTAAACCCATAAAAAAACAAAACAAAAAGAACCCCTACGTACAAAATTGACGTACGATGGGGTTCTTTTTGAACAATTTTCAGTGATATATCCCTTATTATCTAATATTATTGCCCCTTAATAAGCCGATAGAGCTATTTTAACTTAACTAATTATTATTTATACGTTTCATGTCTAAAATCGCTTAGACGGTCAAATAAGCCAGTTTAACGTTAGAGACTGGGTCCTTTAAAAAGATCATGCGTTAATTTAATGATTCGATTAATTAATGCTTTAACTTGTTCAATACCGCGATCTAATCTAGTTGGCGCTATTTTCGTATCTGGATTTGCTCTAGCTGTCGTCAGTGTTTTTAACCAGGTCTGGGCTACTTTTTTATTTTGAGTGAGTTCTTCATGATCCAGCTTATAAAGAACATACCGGGCCTCCGCATCAGTATGGGCTATCTTGTCGACACCATAATCATTTTTAAGCATGTCACGCATAGCATAATCCAGCTGTTGCTGTTCTCGTTGCCGCTTCTGTAGCGATTGATGCGTTTCTTTTAGGTTTTGATAATCAGCTTGGATGTCAGCTAATTGCGCTTTTACTTGTCCTAACGTTTGCTTGAGTTCTTCCGTCTCATGCTGGCTTTGCAAGGTGGCTTTCTTCATCGTGGCTAACACACTTTTAAAGCGATTTAAGTCATCAGGTTTAAGCACCGTCTTACCAAAGAGGTTTTTAGATAAGTCTTGTTTAAAGGCATCAATTTGTTTTTCGGCTAAGTCTACCTCCGTTAAGGCTTGATCCGTGATTTTAAGTACGGCCTGTTTCGCACGAATGTTGTCTTCAATATCGGCTAGTTCCGTTTTTAAGGCATTAAACTGATCATTGTATTTTTTGATTTCAGCGACATTCTCAAACGGTAAGGTTTTGTTATTTAAAATCCCTTGTTCATAAAAAGGCAGCACTTTTTTTAAATTCTGATCTAAATCCTCATGAAATGTTTGTAGATCATGTCGCGTTAGAACTTCTTTAGCTGATACTTTATAACGTGACTTTTTAACATCAAAAACCACCGGAACAAAAGCATAGTGTAAGTGAGGAGTTGTCTCGTCATAATGCACCACCGCGGCCACGGCATTTTCTTGGCTATAACGGTCATTCAGAAAATTAGTGGTTGCTTCAAAAAAGGCCCTCTGTTGCTCGTAGGGGGCTTCTGTGAGTTCTTCAGGTAAAGTGACTATCCACGTCGCTAACGCCTTCACATCGTCTCTTTTCATGCAATAAACGTCATTTAAACGCTCATTGAAACGTGAAAGCATATCTGAACCATCTGCCATGAGATCTTGATTCAGATAGGATTTCGATACATCAATTTCTTTGTTAGTGTGATGGTCGGTTTTACGTTCAAAATGGACCGCTAAACCGGGTACTGCGCCACGCGTATTTTTCTTTAAATGCGCCATCAAAAATGCCTCCTCGAAAAAGGTTTTCCAGGACCAGTATAACACCGTTAAAAATCTGGTATAGCCTGTTATACCAAAATGATATTTTGGACAGGCTCTGCGAGGCGCGCCATCGACAAGCGATGACCGTAGCGTTCCCCCTTCCTACTGGGGGAACTGCTATTTTACAGCGCCTATTATCCGGCTTGTAAAACCTCCGGCGGGTCACGCCGTGACGGGGCAATTTATCATTGCAGGATCGCTTTCAGCGGGAGCATGTCATGCAGAACGCTACCCGCGCGGGTCAAGCTGGTGTCAGCTTAACCACATTAAAATAATCTGTAAACTTTTGTGAAAACATTCGCAATCTAATGTGTTCATGGTGTGAAAAAATCAAATGAGAACAAACATGAAAGCAATTGTGTTAACTGTTACAAACAAATTAGAGGTTAAAAGCATTGAAAAACCTGAGGTTAAGCCCAATGAAGTAATAATTGATTGATGAACACTATATTATTAACTAAAAAAAGTTGAGCAAATTTTCTTTTTTCTTTTGTGAAAACATTTACAATTTAAAATGTTCATGTTAAAACATTTATGATGTGAAAAAATCAAAGGAGAACAAACATGGAAGCACTTGTGTTAACTGGTACAAACAAATTAGAGGTTAAAAGCATTGAAAAACCTCAGGTTAAGCCCAATGAAGTTTTGATTCATACAGCATTCGCTGGTATTTGTGGTACTGATCATGCTTTGTATGCCGGCCTTCCCGGCTCAGCAGATGCTGTACCACCAATTGTTTTGGGTCATGAAAATTCCGGTGTTGTAGCTGAGATTGGTTCATCCGTTACAAACGTTAAGGTAGGAGACCGTGTGACGGTTGATCCTAATATTTACTGCGGTCAATGCAAGTATTGCCGTACGGGACGCCCAGAACTTTGCGAAAACTTGTCGGCTATTGGTGTTACACGTAATGGTGGATTTGAGGAATACTTTACGGCACCTGCATCAGTTGTTTACCAAATTCCTGATAATGTGTCATTGAAGTCAGCTGCTGTGGTTGAACCTATTTCATGTGCAGTGCACGGAATTAAGTTGCTTAAAGTAACACCATATCAAAAAGCTTTAGTTATTGGTGATGGATTTATGGGTGAACTATTTGTTCAAATTTTGCAAGCTTATGGCATTCACCAAGTCGATTTGGCCGGTATTGTTCCTGAAAAGCTTGCTATGAATAAAGAAAAGTTTGGCGTGAAAAACACCTACAATACCAAAGATGGTGATAAAATTCCTGAGGGCGAATATGACGTTGTTATTGAAGCCGTTGGTTTGCCACAAACACAAGAAGCAGCCATTGAGGCTTCAGCCCGTGGTGCTCAAGTTTTGATGTTTGGTGTTGGCGGTCCTGACGCAAAGTTCCAAATGAACACTTATGAAGTATTCCAAAAGCAATTGACGATTCAAGGATCATTTATCAATCCAAATACCTTTGAAGATTCATTGGCATTGTTGTCATCAGGCAAGTTGAATGTTGAGGATTTGATGTCACATGAATTAGACTACAAGACTGTTGAAGATTTTGTTAACGGTAAGCTTGGTGTCGTTTCCAAAGCTGTGGTTAAGGTTGGCGGAGAAGAGGCGTAATCAATGACTTCACAAAACGTCTTAGACAGTAAAATTCATGGTCGCAAGTTAACAATTGGTGTCTCATTGTCTTATTTTATTTTCTCTTTAGTGATTAATGCTGCCGGTAACGTTTTAACTGTTGTTACAAGTCAAAAAATACACCCACCCTTTTTAGGATCAGCGTATTGGACTGCTGCATCAGCTGGAGTTAATAAAGCGTTATTTAATGGAAACAGCAGCATGCTGGGATGGGTGTTTTTCGTTATTGGTGTGGCTGTTGCTATTTTAAATGTCTTTCTTCAGGGACACTTTAACGCAAGAAAATTTTTTGGTAACATTGCATTCATGGTGCCTTTCTCCGCATTCATTAGTTATTTCGCCAATATCTTTTCAAGCATTATGCCTGATTCAAAAAGTATTGGTATGACAATTTTCTATGTTATTTTAAATTTTTTCGGTGTTTTCTTAATTGCCATTGCTATTTCTATTTATCAACGTGTTAATTTGGTATTACATCCAGCAGATGATTTGATGCAAATTTTACGCTTTAAATATTTTAAAGGTTCCGCGGCCAAGGCCATGTGGGCGTCCTATATTCCACCCACTATCTTAGCTATTATTGCAATCATCATTTACCCTGATTTTTCAAATTATGGGTTAGGAACAGTTTTTGCCTTCTTATTCCAGGGTGGTATAACTGGTTGGGGAGACAAGGCAATTTTCCCAAATTTAAAGCACCAAGGCGTGTAAAAGTAACTGATAAATTAATGGATAATATCTTAAAGGAGCAAATTGAATGGCATTTTCAGATTATTATTCAGGGGTCCAACACATTGGTATTCCTACAAAAGATTTGGCAACAGCAGAAAGTTTTTGGACAAAACTTGGTTTCAAAAAGACGGGGGATTTCCCAGTCGGAGATGTTATCTTTATGCAGCGCGATAATTTAGTTATTGAGACTTGGCACGCTGATGAGGTGGCTGGTAAGCCTGGTGCGATTAATCATATTTCAATGGATACAACAGACGCTGATGCTGCTTTTGCTGCAGCCAAATCTGAAGGATTCGACTTAATCGACGATGAAGTACAACATTTAGATTTCTGGAAAAAAGGAATTAAATTCTTTAATATTTCGGGACCAGATGCTGTGATTGTTGAATTTTGTGAAATTGTTAAGTAAAAGATGTTTCTCAACGGCTATCTTGCGATGGCCGTTTTTTTTTAGACATTTTCAGGGAGAATTATTACGTAAAAATATTAGCTTAAATTGTCTGTGACCAATCTATTAGACTCACAATGATGAGCGCTATATGATTACTGTGAATAATTAATTGATAAAGAAAAGAGAACAAGATGGGATTATTGGGTGCAATTGAAGCAGGTGGAACAAAATTTGTTGTTGCTGTAGCTGATCATAGTAATCCAGTAAATCAGCGTGAACAGGTTTGAGGTAGAAAGTATTGGCTTTACCTGTTTTTTGATCGTGGATGAATGTCTTTTGCTTAATCGTTCCATCTACGGTGAATACGTCAGACTTTTTCAGCTGCATGACATCACTGCCCCGTAGTAAGGTCGCTTTGCCCAGTTGAAAAATGGTGTAATTACGCCGACCAGCTCGAAAACTATCCAACAGCATATCCTGGACACTTGTTAGGCCGTTAGAATCTTTGATTGGTAAAACAAGTTGTTGCACCATAACCTAGTCATCTCTTTTTTAAGCATTAGAATCCAATCATTACAGGCGTTATTTTAAGTGTAATATAAAAAAACAGCCCCTAACAAATCAACTTGATTTGTTAGGGCTGTTTTAATAGTCTTTTTGAGGGGCGATTATATAATTATAGCCCCTGAATGGAAGGGCATTTTAGTAAGTGCCTAGTCACATATCTAGCTCATAACCAAAGCCCTGGTATTTTCCTTAGAAGTCAATAAATTAATTGGACTGTTTTACTGCAGCACTATATGGCATTTTTTTATTAATGAACGTAGTTATTCAAACTTGTAACTAATTTTTTAATTTCGTCACGAACCTTACGGAATTCTTGTAGTTGTTCTTCTACAGTTCCTGTGGCTTGCGCTGGGTCAGATAAAGGCCAGTGTAAACTCTTGGTTTGAGGGGGAAGCATAGGACATTTATCCTTGGCATCACCACATAAAGTAATAACTAAATCTGAAGTGTTCAAATAATTGAGATCAATTAATTTAGAGTAGTGGCTACTAATATCTACTCCATCTTCAGCCATAACTTTAACAGCATTTAGATTTAACCCATGAGTTTCAATCCCTGCACTCTCGATTTGAAACTCATTTGCCGGCAAGATTTTTTTTGCATATCCTTCAGCCATTTGACTGCGACAAGAATTTCCTGTACATAAAAAGTAAATTTTTTTCATTCTAAATCACCTATAATTTTAATTTGTATAACACCATAAACTTAAATGCAATTCTTCCATCAACACAGGTGTATAAGTATCAAGGTCTTCTATGTAAATATAGCCCTTTCTTTATGTTTGAAGTTTTGAAACAGAACCGTTCTAGTTAGCAAGAAATAGTTTCTGTATTAATTACATTTCAAACTCTATCCAGTGATTGAATTCTTTGTTTATAACATTTGCATGATAACAAATATTTCCATCCTCATCTTTGAATTCGGTAAACCATCCTTCTACTTTTTGACTGGATGTATCAGCATTTCCTTTTTTTAAGCCCTCAATGAAATTGGTGTAAGAAGCCTTTGAAAAAACTAATCTATCATCAAACTCCTTCTCTCCTAAGCTAGATAGATTAGAAGCTCGAGTTACTGCTTCACCAATCCATACTTTACTATTTATATTTGTATGGGAACGACCTGCTTTAATTACTAACTCTTGTGCTGTTGACATACCAATCCCAGCTTTAAATACCTCTTCTCCACGTCCATGGAGCACTTTATTTAACATCTTCAAGTAAGTATTAACACAAATGGTTTTAGTGGCGCAATCTAGAATATCTGATTTATACGGAGTATTGTAAATTGCATAAACACAATCTCCTCGAATACCAATTTCTTTAAAATTTTCTGTCTCTCGTAAGATCTCGATAATCTCTGAAGTAAATGCTCGTATTAACTTTGCTGTTTTCTTTTTATTTTCCAACCCTTTTTTGGAAAATAATTTTGAAGAATCTCTAACATCAACAAAAATTGCTGTTACCCAACTATAATAACCATTTTTAAAAGTGAATTTTTCATCGGTTGGTATGTTACTGTCTGGAATAGTTATCTCATTATCAAGTATCTCTTCTACTCTTTCTTTTCCTTTTTTATAATCATAAGTCATGATAATTCTCTCTTTCTTATTTCGATATTAGACAACCTACAAAAAAAACTATCACTAGTCCTATCCCTCCAACAGTTGAACAAACAATCCCTCTTTTGGTGCTCTTATATTTCAAATTACAGATTTTTGCATTCATATAGACTTGATTTAATAAATCGTCTACATCATTTGTCAGAGTTTGTTCAAAATATTGTTTTTTGAAAGTCCTTCTGCTTTTTTTAGAAATCGTTCCGAAAAAATATAACGAATCAATTTTGGTATTGCCGATTTTCTTTGAATATAAGAGAGGATTAAGTTCAAGAATAAAGAAGAAAATACTCACAATAATTAGCACTACAGACATGATAAATAATGAGATACAGATAATTTTTAACCAACCTATATTTCTAGAAAAAACTTCCCACATATCAGTTTCTTTTTGTAAGAATTTTTCTGAAGTGAGAAGGGTGCCAACTATCCCCATACCTGCTAATAGAATTGAGGTTTTTGTGTCACAAGTTTTAATCCATTCTAATATTCTATCTAGCCTATCAATTAAATCTTCTTTTTGCTCCTGAAGTTGATAAACGCCTTTAACTGAATCATCTATTTTCGCCATAAATTCCACCATTTTCTATCATTTTTTTGTTCTTGCAGATTTTCCAATTGCTCCTTAAGAGCTTTCACTTCATCTTTAGGTTGATTGTCTAATTGCTTTGTTTCTGTTTCCTGTGAGGGCATTTTGAGGGCTTTCAAACTATCGTTTTCTATCTTGTATTCTTCTAACAACTTTTTATCTTGCAAGGCTAGTCGTTGTTGTTGGTCTAAGATATTCAGTGTTTGTTTTTGAACTTCTAATAAACTCTTTATCTGTTCATCTTTTTCTTTTATTGAAGCTATCATATCTAAGTAAACATCATAATCGACAATCCTGTTTGTCGAATCACTTGTTGATGAATTGACATTTTCAAAACCCATAAAAGACTTTATATTATTAATGTCTCGGGAGTTCAAAACATATCTATTGCCTTCCTTGTTTGGCGTTTTACTTGGCGATAAGTTGGCGATTATTTGATGAATTCTTTGCTTGGAAACACCCAATTCATCAGCAAGTTCTCGAATCGTTTTTAAATTGTCACTCATGATCTATATCCTGCCTTTTAACGATTGGTAGATACTGTTCAATCGACTTTTTAAGATACTTAGCAATGTTCTTTTTTGAATAATTATCTTGTCTATCATTGACATACGCTAGGTGCTCTTTAACACCATTTAAGCCACGTATGTCTTTTAATTCATCGTAGAGTGGATAAACATTTTTCTGTA
>ENA-OOVX01000274-OOVX01000274.1-human-gut-metagenome-genome-assembly--contig:-NODE-274-length-14851-cov-1.772033_pt1 | contig 14851 bp, 9 predicted proteins | sample MGYA00241401_ERZ501309 | MGnify/ENA primary metagenome ERZ501309 (study PRJEB25962, sample SAMEA2042282) | human gut metagenome | biome: human gut; feature: human-associated habitat; material: faeces... | reverse complement strand
GCCGGCTGCATATACCGCAATGCAGCAATACATGATGAGCCCGATTCCGACGAATGCAGTGCGCAGCCACCGCTTGCGCTTCGGAACAAAAAGGCCGAGAATTGCGGCAATGATGCCCGTGTGAAAGCCTGAAATCGCCAAAAGATGAGCCGTGCCCGTTGCTCTGTATGCCTCGGTTCTGTCGGATTGCAATGCCGTTTTGTCTCCCACGATGAGTGCGGAAACAATGCCGGCATCCGTGCCGAAAATGCGGCCGATATGCCGAACGATTGAGCTGCGCACCGATGTCAAAGCCTCCCGAACGGGCAGGTTATGTTTCGATACAACGCTGATTTCATCGACTGATGTTGAACCGTCATCGTTCGAACCGCCGCCGTATAACCTTCCCGATGCCGTTATACCCTCCGAAAGCTGTTTCAGGAATCTGCTCCGTTTCGACGAATCTGCCTTTGCCGCTCCGCGAAGATAGACTTTCGGAATATAAACGCCGTCTCCGACATCTATGTTTAAATAGCCTTCCGTTATGATTTTTACTCTGCCTTCCCTGTGGAAAATCCCCGCGGATGCAGATGAATGCAGCTCGCTTTTTGTGAGAATGAGTTCCGTTTCCCCGTCCGAGTATTCCGCTGAAAGTACGGTTCCCGAAACGGTATAGTTGCCGTTCGGAAGCTCAGTCGGAAGACGCAAAGCGGCAAAAAGTATTCCGACGAGTACCGAAGCCGCAAACAGTGCGGAGCGCGTATGCCGAAGCAGCGCGAACACAACCCCTGCCGCACCGCACGCTGTCATAATACATAAAACGGCAGCGCCGCCTGCGGGCATTATCCCGCAAACGGCGATACCGAGCATCAGCCCGACCGCAATCTCCGCAATCGGACGATAGTTTATAAGTTTATTTGAAGTTGGTGCATTTTGCAGCGTGTCCATTCGTTTTCCGAATGATTCTCAGTCGTGCACACCCAAAAAACTCAGCAAAGCCGCTTTCGTATTTGGGATGATGAAAGACGGAAAGACCGTCAACGCACGATATTCGAATCAATCAGTCTGCTCAGCCGTTGAGCAATGCCATTGCCTCGATTTCAACAAGTGCACCGGCGGGCAGCGCGGCAACTTCAACGCAGCTTCTTGCCGGGAAGGGTGCGGGAATCATCATTCCGTAAAGCTTGTTGACCTTTGCAAAATCGTTCATATCCTTAACAAATACCGTTGTTTTTACGATATTTTCCATGCTTGAACCGGCAGCTTCGAGAACGGCTTTAAGGTTCGTGAGAGCCTGAATCGTTTGAGCCTCAACACCTTCAACAAGTCCGCCGACGGCGGGATCAATGCCGATCTGACCGGAAGTGAAAACCATTTTGCCGACCTTTACGCAGTGGCTGTAAGGTCCGATTGCGGCGGGCGCGTTCTGTGCATTAACAACCTGTTTCATTTTGTTTCCTCCATGCAATATGTTAATTTAAATTGTTACTATAAAAACAATAGGTTATGCTCCGTACAAACAGCGAAGCCCTATTGAATTCGGCGTTTTTCGGATGAAATCATAAACTTTCCGAACAGCTTCCGTCTGCATGAGCGCGGAGCGTGTTGTCGATGGAATCGTTCCAAAGTATCAGTGCATTTTCACCCGTGTCACTGTAGTATTTTCGCCTTGTTCCCGCGTACCTGAACCCAAGCGCGGAATACACGCGCTGCGCTTTGTGGTTAAATTCGCGGACTTCAAGCGTCATTCGCTTTCCGCCGTTCGCTTTTGCTGTTCGCATGAGACAAAGTATCAAATTGGTTGCAATGCCGCGGCAGCGATATTCGGCAGTAACGGCAATGTTAGTCATGTGTGCCTCATCAAACATCTGCCACATGCCGGCATAACCGACAATTTTTCCGTTGTCCTCTGCAACAACATAACTTGCAGCATCATTGCGGATAACCTCACCAATGAGGGATTCAACGCTCCACGGCTGCGAAAAGCAGCTGCATTCGATTTCATAGACCTGTTCGATATCCGGCAGCGTCATGCTGCGGTAAACAAGTTCACTCATATTTCCGTTCCTTATATAGCTTTAAAAATATAGCTTTAAAAGTTAAAGTATCAGTTTGATTCCGGCGGAGTGCAGCACGCGGTCAATGCATAGACTCTTGCTGCTCCGTGTTTTTTAAGCTCCGATGCACACTCTTTAAGGGTTGCGCCCGTTGTTCGGACATCGTCCACAAGCAGAACCGACAGCCCCGCACATTCGGGCGACGCTTCAAATGCGCCGTTCAGGTTTTTTGCACGCAGTTTTGCATTCATGCCGACCTGCGGGCTTGTGTCCCGCACACGTTTAAGCAATTCCGCACGGATATCGATATTATACCTTTCCGCCACGGATTTTGCAAGGATGAAACTTTGATTGAAGCCGCGTTCCTTTTCCCGTCGCGGATGCAGCGGAACGGGAACGATGCAGTCAATCGGCCAATCGGCGTGGATACACATAAAGTGCGTCAAAAATTCCCGAACATAAACGGCACCGTTATACTTCAGCGCATAAACTGCGCGTTTCGAAACATCGTTGTAAAACAATCCTGCGGCATATTCATCAACGAACTCGATTCGTTCGGCCAGCGGGTTCACGGCAAGACCCGCTTCACACTCCGAGCAGATTCCGTATTCATTCCCAGCCTCTTCCTTTGATCAGGAATGGCATTTCAGATGCTGCGGAAAAACGAAGTCGAGTGCTGAATTTATCCATTGTTTAAATCTTTTGTTCATATCGGTTTGCCGCTCCGGCAATATCACTTATTCAATGACAATTTGTGTAAAACCGTACATTGTTCCTTACACGTCGGGCAGGGTTTCGTTTCTCTCGCGCAAAAAAGTTTCCAGTGCACTGTATCGCCTGCGGACGTTTGTGTTTGACACCATATATTTAATGCATCCGACCGAACCGAGAATGTAAACCTTGCTGCGCGCCCTTGTCACGGCGGTGTACAGGATGTTGCGATTAAAAAGCATGTTTGGACCGTTCACAAGCGGAAGCACTACGCAGGGGAACTCGCTGCCCTGGCTTTTGTGAACAGATATGCAGTACGCAAGGTCAATTTCTTCAAGCTGATTGAAATTGTAATCCGCAACCCGTTCATCATCAAACAGCACCGTAATGAATTTTGAGGCATTATCCACACGAAGAATCGTGCCTATATCGCCGTTGAAAACCCCTTCTCCCTCGCTGTCGTCCGCACCGAGTTTTGTTTTTCTCCACTGAATATCATAATTGTTCTTTATCTGCATCACCCTGTCACCCTCTCTGAAGGTGATTTCACCGAATTTAAATTCGGCCTTGTCATCCGCCGCCGGATTCAGCTCCGCCTGAAGCAAAGTGTTGAGGTTCACGACTCCGAGCATGTTTCCCTTCATCGGCGAAAGCACCTGCAGTTCGTTTATTTTGCCGAGATAAGCGTAATCGCCGCAAAGGTTCAGCACGGATGAAAGCGCGATATCTGCCGTGGGGCATTCGTAAAACAAAAAATCGTTTTCTTCATCATTATTATCCAAAACAGGCATTTCCCCGCGGTTGATAAGATGCGCATTTGTAACGATTCGACTGCGTCCTGCCTGTCTGAAGATTTCATTCAGCCTTATGACCGGAATTACATCGGAATTCACAAGATCACGAAGCACATTGCCCGGGCCGACCGACGGCAGCTGGTCCACATCGCCCACCATTACAAGGCGTGTGCCTTTAGCCACCGCTTTCAGCAGGGAGTGAAACAGCAGCACATCAACCATTGACATTTCGTCAATTATAATAACATCCGCTTCAACAGGATAATCCGCGTTTCGGTTGAAAGACTTATTGTTAAAATTGTATTCAAGCAGACGGTGAAGCGTTCTTGCCTCACGCCCTGTCGTGTCGCTGATGCGTTTTGAGGCCCTGCCTGTCGGTGCCGCAAGCTCGATTTGCAGCCCTAGATGCTCCATAATCTCAATAACGAATTTCAAAATGGTGGTTTTTCCGGTTCCGGGGCCGCCGGTAACGATAAGAACGCCGTCCGTCACGGCGCGTTTCACCGCCTCGTTCTGTGCAGCTGCAAGAGTGACGCCGAATTGTTTTTCGAGTCGTTTTATTTCACCGTCGATATCAAACAGGGACAGAATATCAACATTAGTGACGATATTTGAAAACAATGCAGCACAATCCGATTCGACATAATGCATATATTTCAAAAAAATGTAATCGCGTTCACCCATACGCTTTTCAACGAGAGAACTCGATTCCAGCATTTTTTCAAGCACCGCTTCCACCCGTTCCGGCGCAACGCCGAGGACGTTGTTTGCCGCAAACATCGCTAACATATCCCGCGGCAGGCATGTATTGCCTTCCTGCCTTGCAAGCGAAAGCGCGTATTTTATGCCCGCACGAACACGAAATTCCGATTCACGCTCATATCCGGCCTCAAATGCAATTTTATCCGCCGTCTTAAATCCGACGTTTTCAAAATCATCAATCAGACTGTACGGATTTTCCTTCACCATGCTGACGCAGTTTTCACCGTAGAGCTTGTATATTTTCATTGTCATTGCAATTGAAAGCCCAAGCTCCTGCATGCCCATGATTATGTCCTGCATCGCCGCCTTTTCAAGGTAGGATTCATGGATCATTTTCGCTTTTTTCGGCCCGATACCGCTGATTTTTGTGAGCTTCATCGGTTCGGTCTTAATAATTTCGAGAGTTTCCGCGCCGAACTTATCCACAAGCATCCTTGCGGTCGCCTCGCCGATACCTTTAATAAAGCCGCTCGCAAGATAAGCGCGAACAGCTTCGGCCGAAGTCGGTATATCATTTTTATATGAAGTCACACGGATCTGCTCGCCGTACATCGGATGCGCCGTCATATTGCCCGTCACGGTCACCCGTTCGCCATCGTTCACGGACGGCATCACGCCGACAGCAGTCAACTCTTCTCCGTCATCGCCCTTTATCCTGAGAACGGTCCACCCATTCTCCTCGTTTCGAAACTTTATGCCGGTTACTGTGCCCGTGAATTCCATGCCGCCTCGCAGTTTTAACGTCCGAACCCTGATGCGCCCAAACGATTTATGGGTTGATTGTATCATATTTTGCGACGATTCGCAACGGGGAAGTTGACGGCAACGGCCGCACATTTTTAATTAACTTTATTGTAGGAATTAATTAATCTGCACCATAGCATTGGTGTAATTGACCCTCAATATATTTATGTTGTATATGTCGATGCAACGTAAACATCCCACGCTTCTATCCACCTCCGGTGATTCTCTTCAATCATCTGTTTAGACCTTGCTCTGGCTTCGCCATTGTTGAATAATTTAATTTGTCCGTTAAAGAAATTATAGTTGTCAACATTATCCCGCTCAAAAATCAACATACTCCTTCTTTCTTTTGTTGTGTCAATACCGCAGGAGTATAGGTCTATTTTGATATGATTATATTCTTCGAATCCTTTCTTGTACACTACTTGAAACATTGCGTACGGCAATGCACAATCGGTTACCAGGAAACTGAATCTCCTCAGCCGATGTGCTGTTTCATACGGTTCTGTACGGATCAATTGCGCTATACTGGCGTATGAGTTCAAAAAAATCTGTTCTTCATCATCAGCAGCAAAAGCACTGTTGCCCAGCTTTGAATATCTTATTGTGTCAGCCGTTGCGCTCGAAAGAGGGGCATTTATAACCAATCTGAGTGAAAACTCTTGATCTTTCAGCAAACATGAAAAAATCTTAAACAAAAACCCGTGATCATAAGCAAGACGGTCTATATATTGTCTGTTGTTGCAAAGAACCGCTGTGGCGGCATAGCAAACAAGGTTGATTTCTTTTACGCGATTCATGCCAACACTTTCAGCGTTATTCATTATTGCTGTAATATAATCAGTTCCGAAGATCATATTATATGTCCCAAATTTTTCTTCAATTTCTTTTCGTGAAGATATAAGGACATTTGCTTTTGATTTGTTTAGTCCTCTCCAGCTGACCACATCTTTTAAGATCTCATAGTCAATGTCTCTTGAATGCAGCTCTTCCATAACGTTATAAAAGAGGCGATTTTCCTCCGGAATTTTATAATGGTTGATGTATCTGATCCCGCTGATGCTTTTCGGGAGTTTTCCTAACACCTTATAGTCGATGTTCCCGTATGTAAGGACAAGGATTTTTCTTGCACTTTCGAATGCGGTTTTAATTTCCTCAAAATAAATGTTCTCTTCATTATCGCTGCTGTCGTTCAGTGTGCAGAGTTCTTCTACGGCATCCTCCGTCAGCAAACATAGGAAATAGGGCGCATTCCGGACCTCATGAAGAAGTCTTTCACGATAGTCCCGATCCTGATTCATTGCATAATCATCCATGAACGGACCAGCTCCTTTCGTAACGAAAAAATCATATATGCGTCCCGCGAGATGCTTATGAGTGTGTTTATAGTTTATAAATACTCCGTATGTCATTTATTTCCTTTCCAACCCTTGGTTCAGTACTTGCGCTGCAAAGTATGTTTTTTAATTCGTATTAATTCTTATGTTTGTCAATTTTTGACAAGTCGTCCCATGCACAAAGCTTGTTATGTACCTTTGCTCTATCTGCACGGTATGAGCCACGAACATAACCGAGTGTCATTGTGTATGCATTCCAGCGCATATGTTCACTGCGCTTTCTTTTCATGCAGTTTTCACATTCACAAGTACTTCTCCCTTCTTTTTTCGAGCATTTCGTAATTACCCGAAGGATCTCTTGATTGTCAAGCTCTCTTTTGTAAAGCTCCTTGGCCATTGACGAAATACGGTAGTACTCATATTTTTCGAATTTCGCTCTCGAACTGCGCTGCGCTTCCGGAGTCAATTCGTACTCAAATCCCCAGTCATACCGTTTGACTTCTGTAATTTTATCGCTATCACCCGATTCCAACCATTCATTATGTACTTTCTGTTCAATATCAACCCAGCTGTTGTGCTGTTTATATGCACTGTCTTCAAGCTTTGCATCATATATGCATGAATAATCAAACTGAGAAGACAGTCCGCCCACGAAGTGAATATGATACGGTGTATCGTTATGATTTCTCAAACCGCAGGAATTACCCGCAGAGCATTTTTCATCCCGAATGATTCCCGACTTGCGCTCATCATAAACAATTGAAAAAATCTCAACGGGTTCTTTCCTCCATTCCATCTGTTTAGCCTGTTTATTATTGATTTCGTTCAGTCTGTCAAACAGCATGCGAAGATGTATCGACATTTCAATATTTTCATCGTCATCGCCAAGAGCAACAAAAGCAAGATTTATTCGGCGAATTCTTTCAATAACAGCTTTATCCGCATCATTATTCGACTCGTGTTCGATGCTTGTCCCTCCGCGAAGAATCAAGTTATCGAAATCCGCTGAGTCAACATCAACGCCCGAGAATGTTACAATATCGTATTTTGCTTCCCCCTCGGTTTTACAGCGGTTGAATTTGAGTACATCCGGGAAATCACGATTGATTTTTTTGCTGATGTAATCGTTTTCGTTTGTGCCTTTGTTGTCAATGATTGTTATCTCAAGGGTATAGCCCTCAAACTGGAAATACCACAGCAGAGTTTTAAAAAACTCTATACCGTATTGACCAAAGCCAACGATCAGAACGGATAGCCTGTCCTCTTTGCTTCTATGAGCAATGTCATATAACTTCATTTTGGGAATAATATCCCAAATCAAGTGCTGAACTTCGTCCACTCGGCGCAGCTTGAAGCAATTATCGTCACAGTTATGCTCAACAGCATGCTCCAACAGTTTTTCATACTCAACTGAGTCAATAGTGTATGCAGCACTTGGCTTTGTTGAAAAAACGAATATCTTTACATTATGCTTCTTGTTCTTTTCATTTAGCTCTGTGGTGAGCTGCACTGCCTGGCTGACATTTTCCGATTCGTTTTCACCAATCAGAAATATTTCAACATCCCCCTTTTTTTTGATTATATTCAGGTGCGTAACATCCCTTTTAAGGCATATCGCATTAATGTCCCTCGCCGCATTCATCAATTCGTAGTTTTCTTCATCATCATGCTCAAAAACATCAGCAAACACAATAACAGCTCTCTCATCCGTTTTTCGAATACTGTTTGCCAGTGCAATGGATTTCTCGTTAAGTTCAGACATTATGTAATGTTTTTTAAAAACGCGAAATCTGTAGCGCACCTCTCCCATAACGTTTTTAAACAACATCAAAACATTGCTGAATGTCATCAACGGGGCAAGTACGTACAAAAAAGCCGCATATGACGTGAAAACTATATACAATCCCGTGTTTTGTCCTGCAACAGCATTCGTAACGGTGTCAAAATCCCCATCCAAAATAAAGACTCTGAACGAATTGTGAACCGCAAGCAAAAAAGGCCGTATATATCTGTGGCTGTCCGTCAATGCATTATTGGTATAGCATATTGGAATAAAAATTAGCAGAACCGAAAAAAACACACCTATAGTGAAAATCTGTATCGAAGAAAGAACTCTTTTCGCCCGCTTTCCGGTTTTAAACAGGTACAGCGCATGAACGAGGCAGCCAACCCCCACAAGGAGGGACAATGCTGCAAATGCTGCAAAAAAAACATGTCCGTTCATTTTGATAATTCCTTTCTGTGTATATCAATCGGCGAAATGACCGGCGCCACCGTCAGTCATTTCTGCCGTAAAAAGTGCCGCCATGTAGATTATTTAAAGATAATCTCACTTTGTCAAAAGGTAATGATCGGTGTAATTCTCTGCTTCCAGACCAAGCTCTTTTGCAATTCGTTTAATCTGCAATGAAGTCCAAAAGTTTTTTGAAACTTCCAGATATCGCACTCGTTTCAAATAGCGCAGCGGACGTATATCTTTTATATTGTAGGCAAGAAGTTCCAGATGCCTGAGGTTTACAAGCATCGTCAGTGAATCAATGTCAGCAATGTATTCCACTTTCACTGCTAAATGCTGCATGCTGTTTGTAAGCTCTTCCAACGTATTCAAGTTAATATCAATCGCCCCGTATATTTCAAGTTTTCTTAATCCTTTTAATTCTCCCAACACCGAAATATCCGAAAGCACATCGCTGAATATCGTCAGCTCTTCAAGATTCTCAAGCCGCGCAATCGGACTCAACTCGCGCAGAGTCCCGCCTATCACGAGCGTCCTAAGATTTTTTAAATTGCCTAAAGGACTTATATCCCGAATTTCACTCCGGCTACCGTTTCCAAGGTCGAGATGCCGCAAGCTTGTAACGTTTGAAATTGAGCGAATTACGTCCTCGTTAATGGGACAACGCAAAACCAGTTTTCTTAATTTTTTTCCACAATATTCGAAGCATGAAAAATTCACGGGAGCAGTTCCTTTGATTTTCAATGTTCTCAGATTGGGCAGATTTTTTATCTGTTCAATGTCGAATGCACCGTATCTGGCAAAATCTATGCATAGTTCATCTATTTTTTTTCCAATATCGGAGTAATCCTGCAAAGCACCGATATCAATACTTATGTAAGTATCACCGTCAACATTTCCGTATCTCTCGAAACGTGATATTAGTTTGCGATACAACGATATGCTTACCCCAATACTTGATGCTGAAATCATTTCGTCGTAATGTTCGTGAACGTAGTTCCGTATTGAGTCCGCATCTTCGTAAAGAATTGAAATCTCAAGGTGTTCATTCTGCGCTTCATCCGAAGTATTTCCGCAGCAACTTTTCAGTTGCTCAGCAGTCTGCGCTTCATTTGAGTTATGCTTTGCTGCAATTTCAACGCTATTGTTCTGTTCCGCAGCTGCGGGATGAAGCTCCACTGCTGTATTGCTGTTTGCCTGTGCGGCTGTTGAAGCATTTATTGTTTTGACGTTGTTTTCCGATTCTCGGCAATCGTTCAATCCGGACGCAGTCAGAAGCTTTTTAAAGAAAGCATTCTCGCTTTCGTATTTATACCAATGTATCGACTGGCGTGACGAAAGCTGCATCTTAAGACCGCCTTCCAGCTTAATGTTTTCCAAGTAGACAATAAGCATCTTCTTACGTTCATTAAATGCCGTATGCAGCTCACATTTACAATAGTTCGAATCAAGTGCATTTGCCGAAATGAATCCGATGAAATAGCTGCTGCGTTCAAGATATTTTTCTATCGTATCCGGCCACTCCGAGCCGGGGTCAATGCCCTCATCATACCAAACACGAAATCCGCTTTGCTGAAGCAACGCAATAGCCCGCATAACAACTTCGGAATCTTTATGTGCATAGCTAACGAAAATATACGGTTCTTCTCCGCTATACGGAATGGGCATTTCTTTTTGATTCATATTTTTCTCCCGTTAAAGCATTTCATACCTTTTTGCTCAGCGGCATATTAAGCACAAACTGTCTCTCGAAATATGCACCAACCATGTTCTTAAATGCAAACCGCCTTTTGTTTGGCCACAGAACATCTTAAAAGCCGCCCGGCATCTTAATACGAATTATATCGCAAAACGGCAAAAAAAGCAATATCATGCGTCAAAAATTGCAATATTGAGTACATTTGCAAATTGAAGTGTTTGTTATGGTTATTTGATTATAAATGTTAATTCAGTGATATGCGTCATGCTGATTGTGCCCCACGCATTCATGTCAACCTCTTCATTTCCGCATTTCAAACGCAATCAGCAGCTCTGCGACATCGTTATAGCTGTTGACGCCGGCGGTTTGGCCGTTATGTTTTAGGTAGGCGTCATTAATTTTGTTATTTGCGCTGCCGAGGGGATCGTTTTTGTACTGCTCGGTCCAACGGGAATAATCGGCAAGATCGCGAATCATTGCGGGGGTGAAGAAGCGTTCACGGACGCTGTAGAAAAGTTTTTCGTCAACGGAGGCAAGCCGATTCATGCACTGCATCAGGGCAAGCATTTCGCAGGAATAGCGCAGGGCGGGGTCATTCGAAAAGCCGGAGACATAATAAGCAATAAAATTTGCCTCGTCCTCCCTTGCAAAGCCGAAATAGTGTGCGGTCTCATGCGCAGCGGAAGCAAACAGCAGAAGCGCGGGCTGCTCGGTGTTCACATTCGCTTCGGCGGTGTACGGAATATAGATTCCGGAAATATCAAGGCGCGAGAGCATGTTTGAAAAATGCACCGATTTTGCGGAAAAGACGGGATTGCCGAACAATTCGTTTTGGCTGCCGAGCGCGGAATATGCCGTTTGAACGCTTTTGAATACTGCGGATAAAGCCGAATTCTCTGAGTTTTTGTCGTCCGCGATAAACACACCGTTTTCGTCCTCCCGAAGTCGGCTTCTGTTCTCCGCAGCCGCAGCCGCAATTTTTTCGCAGGTTGATGCAAGCATTTCGGTGTAAATATCGGATGAAGCCCGATTGTCACCCGTTTCGGCAGCGGCAATGAATTCGGATTTTGCCGAGTTGACGCGCTCAAGTTCATCCGAAAGTCCCAAAAGCGAAGCAGCGGGCATTCTGTAATGATTTATTCCCCATAATGCATAGAAAAGATTCAGCATCGCGCCCGCAAACATTCCGAGCGAAATCAGGCAGCTGTAAAAGCGCATTCGATTGTGTTTCCGTTTCAGGAGTTTTGAAAACACGAGTTTGAACAGCCGCACAACGAGTGTGACCGCAAGAAGCGTGGCGACGGAAATTATCAGCACCTCGGCCACAGAAAACGGGAATATGCTGCTTGCTGCACCCAAAACCCGCGAAATCACGGGATAGATCGCGCGGCTGTATATGCGCTCCGTTTGCTGCGGACAGGAGGACAGGAGTTTCGGCGCAAACATACCCGCTGCCGCAAGCAGAACAAGAATCGGCAGGCGCAAAAGCTGATGTCGTGCCGTATACTTATTTTCATGTTTTTTGCGGCGGCGATCGCGGCGCATTTTTTGCCGTTCATGCCGCTCAACGGACTTTTCGTATGTTTCTTCGCTGTTCCGATGTTTTTTATCCATGCTGCACCCTGCTGCCTGTTGCTGCCTTTTATTTTTGCGGACACTTCGCTTCATGCCGCACGAAATCATTATAGCACAGGCGATGCAAAAAGTATACGCATTGCGCGGCATCTTACGCACACAGTCCTTCCGAATGTATCGCTTTGAGCCAAACTGCAAATACTTTTTTCGATGAAAGGCTGGTAAAGAAATATGTTAACACTTTTTATACGAACGCTGCTTGTGTACATTTTTATGTTTGTTGTTCTCAGGCTCATGGGCAAGCGTCAGCTGAGCGATATGCAGCCGTTTGACCTTGCAATAACGCTGCTTATTGCAAACCTTGCGGCGCTTCCGATGTCCGATCCCGCGATTCCGCTGCTGTACGGAGTTGTTCCGATCATTGCAATGTTTGCGCTGCACCGCCTGATTTCGTTCATGTCGCTGAAAAGCGAAAAGCGGCGCAAACTCGTCTGCGGAAGTCCGCTTGTTATGATTTCCGGAGGGGTTGTGCGCGAGGATGCCATGCGTGCAGCTAATTACAGTTTATTTGACCTTGCCGAACAGCTGCGGATGAAGGATGTGTTTTCAATCTCGCAGGTCGAGTATGCCATCCTTGAAACGGACGGCGGACTCAGCGTGCTTTTGAAAGGACCGTTTCAAACCCCGACCAACGAGGGACTGAAGCTTGAATCCGAAAAAGCCATGCCCGCATTGCTGCTTATCTGCGACGGACAGGTTCATCCGGAGGCGGTTCGGGCGGCGGGGCTGGACGAAAAAGGGTTTTATGCATTGCTGAAAAGGTTCGGGATCGACCGGGCCGAGGACTGCCTTTTTATGTCCGTTGATTCAGGCGGAATTGTTCATGTTCAGCAAAAGCAAAAAACCTGCGCAAAGGTTCGCGCACGCTTTACGAATCTGCACGAAAAAAAATGATGCCGTCTTTGTCTGCGCGAAATGCACGGAAAAACAAAATGCATTGTCCGTCACGGAGGAACCGTATGATGAATCAGGAAAAAAAGAACAGAGAAGCGCTTAAAAATCTTGAGCCGAACGCAATGAAAAAAGAAGCAAACGCAAATATACGCAATCAGTCCGCGGTTTCTGTTGCGGCACTGGCTTTCGGAATGCTCCTGCTCGTTTTTGTCTTTATTTTTTCTAACATTTATATAAAAAAACTTGAGCGGAAAATTCTTCCGATGATTGATGTCGGCTGTCATGCTGCCGAAACGGAGGACTTTTCCGCCGCTCATTCTGCCGGAGAGAGCATTTATCAGCTTCTTATGGATTCGGAACCGACGCTGAAGCTGCTGTTCAGTCACCGTGATATCCTTGAAGTTCAGCTTTATGCCGCCGCAATTGCCGACCTCGGTGCGGACGGCGGACGGGATGAATACATTGAAAACTTTTCCGCAATCAAGCGATGGTTCTCGTTTTTTACGGAAACAAACGACCTTTCCCTGGAAGGCATTTTTTAAGCCGAATCGGCGCCTGTTCCGTACATTGAAATGCGCTCGCAGGATGCAATTATGCCGCAGTACTGTTCGTGTTTTGCCTTATTTCATGCTCAACAGGTATCTGTCTGAAAATATATTTTTAATTTCGGGGCTTGTTTCAAATTTTTTTGCAGGAATTTTCCGTTTCATGTCGTAATGTATAAATGTAAAGGGGAGAAGAGGGTTCGATTTCGGCCGCCTTTCCGCTTTTGAAACTGTATCGGCGAGGACATAATGGCATTTCCGGAGACGTGGCTCAATGAATTGATGAACAGAAACGACATCGTTTCCGTCGTTTCCGAATACACGCGCCTTTCCCCGAAAGGCGGGCGTCTTTGGGGACTCTGTCCTTTTCATCCCGAGCGCGATGCATCGTTCACCGTCAGCCCCGACAAGCAGGTTTTTCATTGCTTCAGCTGTAAAGCCGGCGGGAGCGTGATTCAGTTTATCATGCAGGCCGAAAGCCTCGGTTACGCTGATGCAGTGCGTTTTCTTGCACAGCGGGCGGGCATGGACATGCCGAACGAAATCAACGATGCCAAACTGCGCGAAGAGAAGGCCCTGCGCGACAGGCTGTATGCAGCAAATCGTGAGGCGGCAATGTTCTATCACCAAGTGCTGCTTTCCGATGCGGGACTTCCGGCGCGGCAGTATCTGCTTAACCGCGGTATAGACGGCAGCACGGCTGTCCGTTTCGGACTCGGTTACTCACCCAATGATTGGGATGAACTTTTTAAACATATGACCTCCGCGGGTTACACGCGCGATGAGCTTATTTCTGCCGGACTTTGCGTCAAAGGACGCAAGGATGAAACAAAAACCTTTGACTTTTTTCACGACAGGCTGATGTTTCCCGTCATTTCCGCAAGCGGACGCGTTCTTGCGTTCGGCGGACGCATCATCGGCAAGGGCGAAGGTGCAAAGTATATGAACACCGGAGACACGCTCATCTATAACAAGCGTCACAATATCTATGCCATCAACCTTATGAAAGGGCGAAAGCTTGATGAGCTTATCATGGTCGAAGGTTATATGGATGTTATCAGCCTTCATCAAGCCGGAATCGACAACGCCGTTGCTTCCCTCGGCACCGCGCTTACAAGCCAGCAGGTGCGCCTCATGGGACGGTTTGCAAAGCGGGTCTGTTATGCCTATGACGGAGATTCGGCGGGACAGAAAGCAATGCTGCGCGGAGTTGATATTATTGCCCGCGGGGAACTTGAACCGCGCGTCATAGTCATTCCCGGAGGGCTGGATCCGGATGAATTCGTTCGTGCGAACGGAGCCGAAGCGTTCCTCAAGCTTAAGGATGCTTCTCTTACGGCCGTTATGTTTAAACTTGAAACAATGGCCAATGCGGTTGACCTTAACACCGCAGACGGACGGCAAAAATACGCCTCCGATGCATGTCGGCTTCTTGCTTCACTTGAGCCGGTGGAGCGC
>ENA-OOVX01000266-OOVX01000266.1-human-gut-metagenome-genome-assembly--contig:-NODE-266-length-15062-cov-1.863664_pt1 | contig 15062 bp, 10 predicted proteins | sample MGYA00241401_ERZ501309 | MGnify/ENA primary metagenome ERZ501309 (study PRJEB25962, sample SAMEA2042282) | human gut metagenome | biome: human gut; feature: human-associated habitat; material: faeces... | reverse complement strand
AAAACCACCCCCACAGCCTCTGTTGAAACAAAGACAAATTATATTATGAATATCGGTCTCGGAACAACAATGAGCAACTTTGTTTCGATTGAGAACGAGAAAAATAACAGTGATACAATCCTGATGAAAAGTGCCGTAATGGCTGCCGCAGTAAGCGGAATGGGCATTAATAAGGTTGATACAATTCAGGATATTTTCTATCTTACAACCTTTGAAAATACAAATGAGCTGTGGTACAACGGCAATGTCTATGCTCTCAGCACTAATGAGGATAAGGCAGACAGTGAACGCAGTACAATGCTGTTTCGCACCTTTCCTATCTCTGATGAAGTAAAAGAAAAATGGGGCGTTGACGAGTATGAAAGCTATGCGGCAAACGCAACTCAGGTAACAACAAACGCAAATTAAAAATGAATTTTGTAAAAAGACAAGGCGACTATCGTTTTCGATAGCCGCCTTATAGTTTAATCTCTTCTGTTATTTGTTTTACTTTTTCTTTCTGTCAACAGCCGTTGCAGTAATAAACACGCCACCGCTGACAAACAGCAAAGCAATCCACAAAATCATATTATCGGTATTGCCTGTTTTCGGTGAGGCAGTATTTGCCGTGTTGTTTAGTTGGTCAGCAGAACTGCTTTCGGAAGAAACGGTGTTTGTCGGCTTATTCGGTTGGTCGTCTGAGCTGTTTCTAAAATCTGTCACAGGAATATCAACGGCAGTCTTTTTGTAACCGCAGACGGTGCATTCCTCATGCTTTGAGCCTTTTTCGGTAGCCGTGGCTTTCCTGTCAACAATCCATTTAAAGTTGTGAGCTGTTATATCAGCCTTGTTGCCGCATTCACATTCGTGCCAATGATTCGTTTCATCATACTTCCATTCCGTACCGTACTTGTGTGTATGTCCGTCTGTGGCAGGAGTCATAGTAAGGTCAGTTTCAACCCAGAAACTCTGGGTGTCACTTTCATCGCCTATGCGAGTGTACTTCACTTCCCGACCGTTAATCTTTAGTTTGGCATCGGGAGAGATGTCGGCAGTATATGCAGTCACATATACACCATAGTGATAGGTCTTTCCTGCCTCAAAAGCGGTGATCTTGTTTTTATAAATGTCGCCGCCCCACTCCGGCTCTGTGGAAACTATGCCGGTATTCTCGTCTAAGCTCCACCACTCGCAACGGAATGCATACTGATCGTTTTCAGGCACCGTTCCGGTAAAGACAGGTTTATCGCCGTCCTTAAAGGTCAAGGTTGCGTTATTGATTTCAATCACGGAGATTTCCTTGGTTGCTTCCGTGCAAATTGTTTCAACATTCATAATAAACAAGCCATCCACGGTTTTAACTGCATTGGCGGTTGCCGATATCGGGTTCCCGTTTATCGTAACGGAGCAATTATCCGCAAAGGTATATCCGTTTTTCTCTCTCAGCTCGATGGAGTACATATAGGTTTTACCCTCTTCAAACTGAGTAATCTTTTTCATGGAAGGAGTATATTTACTTTCATCGGAATACCAGAACGCAACCGGCTCTCCGTTCTCCATTTCCTCCCAGCATTCATAGGCAATCTCATATTCTTCTAATGAGGGATCCACCAATCCCTCTGCCGTTGCCTGCGGAGCGTCACCCGAACAATAAGCGAATTTTACATTCTCAATGCAGACATTATTTATAGTTGCTTCGTCCTGAGAACCTCCATCAATAGCTTGCACAATCAGGTCATAGGTTGTTTGATACACTTGATATTCATGAACAACAATATTCCTATTCACACTTCTGGAAGCTGCGTTTTCGAGAGCATCCAAATCGCCGATGAGTATGCTATCGCCGGTAATAATATTACCACTCTCAAAATGATCAAACATAAGTGTGCTATTACGGTTTTCAGTGGTAATATTTCCTCGTGAAGAAAATTGTGCAATGATTTCATCATCAATTCTTTTGATTTCTGCCTGCACCGCATCACTGTTAACATTGCCTTCAACGAAATCCCCTGATTTGGTCACTTCTGTTGTTTCTATCACATTTCCATCTGCATCTTTAATGGTGACCTGCGCAGTTGTTTCAACCTTTGTGTGATAGAAATGACTATAGGGTTTAGTGGTATTGTCTCGGATCACATCTGTTACACCGGCATATGCTGTAATCGGTACAATGGATAGTGCCAAGTACAAGGTCAGCAGAACAGTCAACAGTTTTTTTGGTTTTGTTTTTTTCATATTCATCTTCTCCTTTCAACGGCTAACGCCGCATAAAATGTTTTTTGGCTGTATCCGTTTGGTATTATTACCGTCCGTTACCGCCATATTGGCAGGTTGGCTGTGATGAGCACAACCCCGTATACCTGTCAAAGATTTCACCATTATTTTAGCATATTTTACGCACAATTTTACCATAATTCCAAAAAAGTCAATTGACTATTTTGGAATTATTCTGTAATATACTCTTATAACATTGTTAAAAACAAACTCGTTTGGAGTGATATCTATGAAATTTTCAGAAAAATTAAACGATTATATCGAGCAGTTGTCATGTACGGGAAAAGATATTTGTAATTTATCCGGCATTTCTGCGGCATCTTTCAGCCGATACAGAAACGGCGAACGAGTACCCGAGCTTGGAACAAAGCATTTTGAGGATTTATGCTGTGCGCTGGCACGGATTTCCGCACAAAAAGGAAAGTTACAAATCACCGCTGACGCTGTGAAAAAAGCGTTTGTAAGCTGCGATGATTTTGTATCCACAGACAAGGAGTTACTGCGGAAAAATTTCAACACACTTCTCTCTGCACTCAATGTCAATCTGACGCAGTTGTGTCAGTACACAAATTATGATGCGTCTGCCGTTTTTCGCATTCGTAACGGCTCAAGAAAGCCCGGAGATGCCGAGCGGTTTGCATCTGCGGTTGCTTCCTTTGTTACAAGAACAATGCAGACGCAGTCCGAAATCGGTGCCGTTGCAGAATTGATTGGCTGTGATATTGATGAAATTTATGATTTGTCGGTTCGATACGCAAAAATAAAAAGCTGGCTTTTGAAACAGCCCGTGCAAAAAGCCGAAGACAACAGCGTTTCAAAATTTTTAAGCAAGCTGGATGACTTCGATTTGAACGAATATATCAAGGTTATCAAGTTTGATGAGCTAAAAGTTCCGTCCGTACCGTTTCAGATTCCGTCCTCCAAGACATATTTCGGTATTAAAGAAATGATGGAGAGCGAGCTTGATTTTTTGAAATCAACCGTGCTTTCAAAATCATCAGCCCCTGTGATAATGTACAGCGATATGCCGATGAAGGAAATGGCAAAGGATCCGGAGTTCCCAAAAAAATGGATGTTCGGTATGGCGATGATGCTAAAAAAAGGACTGCATCTTCATCAAATACATAATCTTGACCGTTCTTTTGATGAGATGATGCTTGGTCTTGAAAGCTGGATACCGATGTATATGACAGGGCAGATTTCTCCCTACTATTTCAAGAATGCTCCGAATGATGTCTTTCTGCATTTTTTGAAGGTGTCGGGAATTGCCGCACTTTCGGGCGAAGCTGTTGCCGGATATCATTCCGACGGCAAATACTATCTGACAAAGGTAAAGCGTGAGGTGGAATATTACCGAAAAAGAGCCGAGGAAATGCTGAAAAATGCCTATCCCTTGATGGAAATTTACCGCAGTGAACGAAAAAATGAGTTGAATGCCTTTCTTCTTGCCGATACAAAAACAGCAGGCAAACGCCGCAGTATTCTGTCCTCTTTGCCGTTGTATACAATAAGCAGTAAGCTTCTTGACCGTATTCTTACACGGAACAATATTAATGCAGAGCTAAAAGAAAAGATAAAAGAGTACGCAAAAACACAAAGACAGCGAATGAAAATAATTCTTGAAAATGAAAGAATTGAAGATGAGATACCTGATTTTGTACAGGAAAATTTTACGAAAAGTCCTCCCATGCTGGAACTTTCAGGTATATTTTGTGAAGAGGATATTCCGTATAACGAAGAGGAATATACTGCCCATTTGAAAGAATCAATGGCTTTTGCAGAGCAGAACCCGAATTACACATTAAAGTGCAGTACGGCGCACGCATTTCATAATCTGAAAATTATAATTCACGAGGGACAATGGGTGATGGTGTCCAAAGGAAAAACGCCTGCAATCCATTTTGTCATTCGTCATCCCAAGCTTCGCAGTGCGATAGAATGCTTTATTCCGCCGATAACGGAAGACGAGTAAGTCGGTAAATCAAATATAACAAACATATAAATACCGCAACAAAACAAGCGACAGTTTAATTTCTGTCGCTTGTAATTATATTTTATTCTGTTTTATACTATATACATCATTTACCGAGTTCAAGAACTACAAATTCTGCGGACATGGGCGGAATTGTGAGTATACCGTTCTCAAGCTTTGAACCGAAAACAGGCTTGCCGTCAGCATATCCGGGCGGCATTTTTGCCTCGACTTCATAATCATAGAGATTGAATGTGCAGAAAATAGCGGAATCTTTGTCGTGGCGGATGTATGAAATTCTTCTTTCCTCCGAAAGAGCATTTATAAAATCACCGTCCCACAATGCCGAACAGCTTTTTCTGACATCGGCAAGCTTTTTGTGCCATTCAATGAGTTCCTTATTTTCTTTGCCCCACGGATAACAGCAACGGTTGAACGGATCACGATATCCCTCCATTCCTGCCTCGTCACCGTAATAAATACACGGAAATCCCGGGAGAGTAAACTGCATTGCACTTGCAACCTTGAGCAGCTTTACACCGAGTTTTTTATGCTCGTCATCAAGCTTAGTGTCAGCCTGCCATTCTCTGTCCTTGCCGTCAAGCGGTTCGCCTGCCATAACTGTGATTGCTCTTTCGGTATCGTGAGTCGAAAGTGAATTCATCAGCACTCTGAGAACAGGACGGGGATAATTTTCGATTACGCTCATAATCTGATCCATTGTGTATTTGCCGTGCTGACCTTTGCAGAAGTTGAGAATTGCATCCCTGAACACATAGTTCATAACGGAGTCAAACTGTTCGCCGAGCAAGAACTTTCTTCTTGCACCGTAGCTTTCCTTGTTGCTTGCGTCCTCTCACACTTCACCTACAAGAAAGGCGTTCGGATTTTCGTCCTTAACGGCTTTGCGTAGATTTTCAATGAACACATCGGGAAGTTCATCTGCAACATCAAGTCGCCAACCCGAGTTACCGCATTTCATCCATTTTCTGACAATGCCGTCTTTGCCGTTAATATATTCGTTGAATGACGGAGTTTCCTCAATAACCTCGGGCAGAGTATCAAAGCCCCACCAGCTTTGGTAATTGTTCGGCCATTCGTTGAATTTGTACCAACTGAAATACGGTGAGTTTTTGTCATTATACGCACCGCCCTTGCCGTATTTGCCGTAACGGTTGAAGTAAACGCTGTCACTTCCCGTATGAGAGAACACACCGTCATTTATGATGTGTATTCCCCTCTTTTTAGCCTCTGCGCAAAGGTGCCTAAAATCTTCCTCCGTTCCGAGAATCGGATCAACCTTTGAGCAGTGGCCCGTATCATAGCGGTGGTTTGAGTATGCCTCGCTGATAGGATTAAGGTAAATACAGCTTACGCCGAGGCTTTCAAGGTAATCAAGCTTCATCGTAATTCCCTTGAGGTCGCCCATAAAGAAATCATTGTTCTTAATCATTCCGTTTTCATCGGGTTTCCATTCGGGGAGAGCATACCAATCCTTGTTGCGTTTGAAGTCGGTACGCTTTATATTCTTTTCTTCACCGCTGAAATAAAAACGGTCGGGAAAAATCTGATACATAATTCCGCCGACAAGCCAGCCGGGAGTTTTAAAGCCTTTTTTGTAGCAGGTAATCTGCCAGCTTCTACCCATATAGTCTTCAATGGTGCTGACCTTATACGGATCGGACGGAATAACATATCTTGTTTTATCAATGGTAGTAAGCTTAAAGTTATACCAATAAAGTCCGATTTTTTTCGGGGTAAAATCGCACTCCCAAATTTCGGTATCCTCGTCAAATTTACCGCACCAGATAAGCTCGGTAAATTCCCAGTTGCAGTCATAATCATATTTTACACACAAGTGTGCTTTTTGTGTATGCTCCGCCTTAGGCAAAAGAATTCTGAAATGAATCTCGGTACCCTCTTCAACCGCACCAAACGGTGAACGATAGTAAATTTTTCGTGAATCAAACGGTACGGGCATATAATCACTTCCCATAATAATATATTCCGAAATGTCAATTTTGTTTTGGCGGTTATGCCCTGTTAATCGGAAATTAAGACAAATCCGCCAAAATGACGCAAAGATTATTTTATCATAAGAGAATAAATATTTCAACCGATATTAAGTTGTAAACAGCATAAAATCGCCAAATTTGCCTACGAATGAAAAAATATTTAAACAATATTCTCTTTGCTCTTTTATTATTTCCGATTTTATATTATAATGTAAAATGATTATGTATGCAAAGAAGTCAAACAAGGACGAAAAAGCTATAAAAGGGAGATGCATTTCCTATGGAGAAAAAGAGAGTAAGCGTTCAGATTGAGGGAAGAAGTTATTCACTTATCACAACAGATGATGAAAAGTATGTTCAAAAGGTAGCAAACGAGGTGCTTTCTCACATAAGAAAAGCCGCCCAAAGCACAAAGCAGCTTGATACCCGTGATTGTGCGGTTCTTGCGGCGCTTAACTTCTGTGATGACCGCAACAAGGCTCTTAAAAAGAACAAAGATTATGTTGAAAAAGCCGACAAAATTATTCAGCAGACAAATGATTTAAACAGGCTTTGCAAGGAATACAGAGAGAAGCTTACGGAGGCCATGAACGATAACACTCGACTAATAAATAATAATAAAGAGCTTGAAAAAAGACTCGCTGTTCTCGGACACGAGGTTTCACAGCTTAAAGAAAAGCTCGAAAGTGTTGAGAAAGGCAAAGAAAAAGCCGAATCTGAAAAATCAGAGCCTGAAAAAAATTCAGTTCCAAAGGAAAAAAAGACTTCAGATGCAAAAAATAACATGACAGAGCAGTCAGATGATATACCCGTGAATGTTCTGTCAAACGAGGCTAAAAAAACAGAACAGGAATTGCGTAATGAAAAACTTCTCGGTTATGTTCCAATGACGCAGTTCTCTCTGTTTGATGAAGATAAGAAATGAAAAAGATAGAAATACTTGCTCCGGCGGGAAGCTTTGACAGTGTAATTGCCGCCGTAAGGAGCGGAGCAGACGCAGTGTATCTTGGCGAAAAGGCATTTTCCGCCCGTTCATCTGCCAAAAATTTTGATGATGAAGAACTAAAGAAAGCAACGGCATACTGTCACATTCACGGTGTAAAGGTGTATGTCACAATCAATACGATTGTGTTCGATGACGAGCTTGAAAAGCTGAAAAAAGCCATAATTTCAGCCGCAGAAGCTGATGTTGATGCGCTCATTGTTCAGAATATGGGTGTAGCAAGGCTTGCACACAGGCTTGTTCCCGACCTTGCACTTCATGCGTCAACCCAGATGAGCATTCACACCGCATCCGGTGCAAAGGCACTTTATGAAATGGGTTTCAAGCGTGTTGTTCTTGCCCGTGAAATGAGCAAAATAGAGATTGAAAAATGCTGTGAAATTCCGGTTGAACTCGAAGTTTTTGTTCACGGTGCATTGTGTATGTGCGTTTCGGGACAATGCTACCTCAGCGCAATGATTGGCGCAAGGAGCGGAAACCGTGGTTCCTGTGCCCAGCCGTGCCGACTGCCGTTTTCCGTAAACAATCAAAAGGGCGGTCACGCTTTAAGTCTTAAAGACAATAGTATTGTAAATTACCTTGGAGAACTTCAAAATATGGGGGTTGCCTCGGCTAAAATTGAGGGCAGAATGAAACGCCCCGAGTATGTTTCAGCCGCAGTAAGAGCGTGTGTTGAACAGCGTGATTTCGGCTTTATCAGCGACAAAACTCAGAAGATGCTCAGAGGGGTTTTTTCACGAACAGGCTTTACAGACGCTTATTACATCGGCAAAACGGGAAGTCATATGTTCGGCACAAGAACAAAATCGGATGTTGTTTCTGCCGATGAAAAGCTGTTTTCGGCAATCCGTTCTTCCTACAAGGACGAAATCGGAAATGTTGAAATAACCTTTGATTTTACGGCAAAACTCGGCGAAAATCCCGTTTTAGTCGTTTCTGACGGAGTTCACACCGTAAAAAAGATTGCGGATACCGTAACCGAAAAAGCAATCAACAGACAGATTGATGCGGAAAAGTGCAGAAAACAGCTTGAAAAAACAGGCTCAACGGCATATAATCCCACCAATGTGAACATAAATATTGATGATGACATTTCTATTCCGCTTTCAATTATCAATTCCTTGCGCAGAGATGTTCTTGACGAACTCGATACGGCGAGAAGTGTTGTTCACAACTACAAAATCAACCGTGATTACGAAATAACTTTTCCAAAATTCACACCGCCTGTGGAAAAATCCACTCGTGCAAGAGTGCCTCAGACAAAGCTTTCCGATGCTTTTAAAAAATGCGAGCTTGTTTTTGTTCCGCTTTTTGCCGACAAAAGGGAGCTTGTAAGGCTCAAAAACGAGGGCTTTAGCATCGGTGTTGAAATTCCGAGAGGAATGTTCGGACGGGAAGATACGATTGCAAAAAAGCTTTCCGAGATGAAAGAAATCGGCATATCCGATGTGTTGTGCAACAATCTCGGAGCATTATACATTGCCAAAAATCTCGGTTTCACACTTCATTCGGGTTTCGGAATGAATTTTGTAAATACTCTCGACCTTTTGTGGGCGGAGGAATACGGAATCAAGGACGCAGAACTCAGTTTTGAACTCGATTTTAAGCGAATTAACGCACTCGGAGGCAACATCCCGAGGGGAATTATCAGCTACGGCTACCTTCCTCTTATGCTTTGCAGGAGTTGTCCTGTCAAGGGTGCAGGTATAGACTGCAAAACTTGCAAAAATCATTCAAAAATGAAAGACCGACTCGGTAAACAATTTTTACTGAAATGCGACGGAAACTGTACCGAGGTTCTGAATTGTGACTTGCTTTTCGTTCCTGATAAACAAAATTTAACACTTTTAACATCTTTCAACATTTTAAGATTTAGTGTTGAAAACTATGTGGAAACCGTGGAAAGTCTTAACGAATCAAGCCTTTATCCGATGTTGAAAGATAAATTAACATATGGACTGTACCGCCGAGGTGTTAATTAGATTGTTGAAAATGTTAAAATAATCATTATTGTTTTGTGGAAAAAGTGATTTTTCCGTTTAACAGAGATTTGTAATTACATTTTTGCAATAAATAATTTTTTTAGAGAAAAATAAAAACAGTAATGAATAATTCTTGCAAATTTTTGCAGGAAATGAAGGATGGTAAACTATGACTGTTAAAATAAAAAAGGTAAAAGACAATGCAAAAATCCCGAAAAGAGCCACAAACGGTTCTGCCGGTATGGATTTATATGCTTGCATTGACGAAAAAATCACAATCAATCCGGGTCAGCTTGTGCTTGTTCCGACAGGTATAGCAATTGAACTTCCTGACAACAGCGTTGCCGCATTTCTCTATGCAAGAAGCGGTCTGGGAATCAAGCACGGCATCTGCCTTTCAAACGGTGTGGGTGTTGTTGACAGCGACTACCGTGGAGAAATCTGCGCAGGTCTTTGCAATGTTTCGGACAAGCCTTATGAGATTGAGCCGTTTGAAAGAATCTGTCAGATGGTCATCGCTCCTGTTGTTCCGTGTGATGTTGAAGAAGTTACGGAGCTTGGCAACACAGAGCGTGGCGAGGGCGGTTTTGGCTCAACGGGTAAAAAATAAAAGAATTTCGACAATTTATCATTGCCCTTATTTGTGAAAAGATATATGATAAAAGTATACTGCCTGAGTAAAATACATTTGGGTATTACAGCGTAAAAGGAGGCTGTGGGATGTTTTCGTTTTCAAAGGATATAGGAATTGACCTTGGAACTGCAAACACTCTTGTTTGTCTTAAAGGAAAGGGAATAATTTTGCGTGAACCGAGCGTTGTCGCTGTTGATATGCGTACCGACGAGGTTCTTGCAGTCGGCTCACAGGCAAAAGAAATGATTGGCAGAACTCCCGGTTCCATAGTTGCGGTTCGTCCGCTCAAGGACGGTGTTATTGCCGATTTTAAAATAACCGCAAAAATGCTTCAGCACTTTATCAAAAAGGCGGTGAAACCCGGAATTTTCAGCAAGCCGAGAGTTATAATCTGTATGCCTTCGGGTGTTACCGAGGTTGAGAGAAAGGCTGTTGAGGACGCCGCATATCAGGCTGGTGCAAAGCCTCCCGTTGTTCTTATCGAAGAACCAATGGCTGCCGCAATCGGCGCAGGTATGCCCGTTGACGAACCGTGCGGAAGTATGGTTGTTGACATCGGCGGAGGCACAAGCGAGGTTGCCGTAATTTCTCTCGGTGACATTGTTACAGCCTGTTCTGTAAGAGTTGCCGGAGATAAGTTTGACGAGGCGATTTCAACCTATGTCAAAAGAAAATATAATCTTCTCATCGGTGAAAGAACTGCCGAAGACATCAAAATGAAAATCGGCTCCGCATATCCGGGTGAGGAAGAAAAAAACCTTGTTGTCAAGGGCAGAAACCTTGTTGACGGACTTCCCAAGGATATTACAATTTCCTCAGCCGAGGTCAGAGAGGCTCTTGCCGATCCGCTTGCAACAATTGTTGAGGCAATCAGAACCACTCTTGAAAAAACTCCGCCTGAGCTTTCTGCCGACATAATCGACCACGGTATTATGCTCACGGGCGGCGGTGCGTTACTCAAGGGACTTGATATGCTTGTTATGCAACAGACGGGTATGCCTGTTCACATTGCCGAAAGACCGCTTGACTGTGTTGTTGACGGTGCGGGAAAAAGACTCGGCAAACCGCTCGGTGTTCAGTACAAGCACGACAGATAATAAAAATCGACAAAGTAAGGTCGGGCAGATTGAAAAAACACCGCCCGACCGTATTTGTAATGTAAATATGAGATATGAGAAAATTTTTACATAATAAAAACTCAAAAATTTTGATAATTACACTCGTCATACTAACTGTGATGAGTGTTTTCTCTCATAACAGCAGTAACATTTTTTCGGGTGCGGTAAACACGGTTACAAAAGGACTTTCAACGCTGACCGCAGGTGCGGCGTCTTCCGACAAGTCAAAGGAAGAACTTGAAAAAGAAAACGAACAGCTTAAAAACGAAAATGCCGAACTTCGTGAACAGCTTGTTGACTACCTTGACACCAAGGAAGAAAATGCAAAGCTGTGGAAATATTATGAGCTTAAAAAGGAAAATCCGTCATACGACATTCTTCCGGCAGGTGTGCTGAGAAGGGATGCGAACGATGATTTCTACTCGTTCACTCTTGACAAGGGTTCAACAGACAATGTGGAAAAAAATGATCCCGTAATCACGGAAAACGGTCTTATCGGCTGGGTGAGTGATGTTGAACTCACAACCTGTCGGGTAAGAACAATTCTTTCGCCCGACACCAAAGCGTCTGCAATTGACAAAAAGACTTCCGACAACGGAATCATAAGCGGAAACGCTGAATATTGTGACGATAATCTCACCTGTCTGACAAAGATTGCAGAGAACAACAAAATCAAAGTAGGCGACATTGTTGTAACCTCGGGAACAGGCGGAGTTTATCCGAAAAATCTCATAATCGGCAAGGTTAAAGAACTGAAGTTTAATTCTTATGACACAACCCGTTATGCTGTTGTTGAGCCGTATGAGGACATCCGCACCGTGACCTCTGCTGCAATTATTACCGATTTTGACGGCAAGGGCGAGGTTAAAAAATGATGAGAGCTTCAAGAACTTTTTTTCGATTTTTCGGTTATTCCCTGCTGTTAATAATTCTGTATGTTTTTCAGGGTTCGGGTTTTATAATTCCCGAAATTTTCGGCGGCAGACCGCTTATGTTGATTTCACTTGCACTCTGCATTGCTTCTTTTGAAAACACTTTGCCGTCGGTAATTTTCGGTGCGTTGTGCGGTGTGCTGACGGATATTTCATTTGACGGCAGTATCGGCTATTTTGCCTTTGCACTTACGATTGTCTGCTATGCGGAAAACTTTGTATTCAGCAAATATTTTGTACCGTCATTTGTTACCGTTATCGTGTTTTCACTTGCGGCGGTGATGACGGTAATGTTGATTTATTATCTGCTGTTCGTCTTGATTGCAGGGCTTGACAGCGGTTGCGTGTTGTTTGTACGGCACTACATTTCAAGAATACTTTACACATTCGCCGTGACAATTCCGCTGTATTTTCTTACGGCATTTTTAAACAAAAATCTTTAATCTTTGTGAAAGGGAGGTTCGGTATGAGATTCGGCAAAAGCAGAAAAAACGGCAAAAAAAGTAAAAAGAGCAGAACAACAGTCTGCATAATAATAACAGCCGCAATTTTTGCAGGCTTTGCAATCAGGCTTGTCGATTGGCAGCTTGTACAGGGAAAAAGCTACAAGAGTCTTGCCGCAAAATCAACGGGATATACAAAAAAAACCGACGCAACAAGGGGCGAAATTGTTGACCGCAACGGTGTAGGTCTTGTTGTAAACACCACAAAGTATAAAATAGTCCTTAACAAGCTTTATATTGAGGAGGACAGGCTTGACGGAATTTTACTTGAGCTTGCTGATATTCTCACAAAAACGGGAGATGCAAGAACAGATTCATTGCCGATTTCGGTCGGCTCGGACGGCAGTTGCGTTTATAAAACAAGCCGTGAAGAAGATGCGGAAAAACTTCTGTCATCGGATTTTCTTGATATGGACAGGAACACAAGTGCCGATGATTGCTTTGACACACTTTTAAAACGCTACAAAATTTCCGACAGGTTAAGTCTAAGTCAAAAAACAACGCTCGTTTCAATTCATTACAATATGGAACTTGAAAATTATTCAAATTCAAACCCGTATGTTTTTGCCGAAAATATCAGCCGAAGTGCCGTGAATGCCGTCAGCGAAAATACTCAGGGTGTGAGCGGTGTTGAAATTCAGACCTATCTCACACGAGGTGCTTCTGATCCCGACCTTGCGCCGCACATCCTCGGCGCACTCGGTTCGTTGTCGGAAGATGAATACAATGAGCTAAAAAAACAGGGCAAGAGCTATTCCTATGATGATAAGATAGGCAAATTCGGAATTGAACTTGCCTGTGAAGATGACCTCAAAGGCAAGGGCGGAACAAGGGTTATTCAGCGAAATGCCGACGGAACTCTTGTTGAAAGCATTGAAACCGAGAGTGCAAAACCAGGTAACACGGTCTACCTTACAATTGATTCAAAATTGCAGAAAACCGCTGCAAAATCGCTTGAAGAAAATGTCAAAGCAGCAAAACAGGCAGGCAAGGAATCGGGACAGAAAAATAACGGTGAGGACTGTGAAACAGGTGCAGTTGTAATGTTGTCGGTCAAGGATTTTTCAGTACTTGCGGCGGCAAGCTATCCTACATACGATTTGAACAGGTACAGCGAATACGGCTCGTACTATGTCAAGCTTTCCGAAAATAAAAATTCTCCGATGTACAACCGTGCAACAGTCGGAACATTCGCCTGCGGTTCGGTGTTCAAGCCGTGTGTTGCGGGTGCGGCTCTTGAGGAGAAAATCATAACCGACAAAACGAAAATTTACTGTAAACAGGACTATGATTTTTACCCTACCAATGTGGTAAGGTGTATGCACTATCACGGCAGTCTTGATGTTACGGGTGCAATTGAACAATCATGCCACTACTTTTTTGCCGACACGGGCAGAAGGCTCGGAATTGAACCGATGTATCTGTATGCGCAGAAGTTCGGGCTCGGTGAATACACGGGTGTTGAAATTGAGGAATCAAAGGGAACTCTTGCAGGCAGAGACAGCACAGATTGGCAGGTTGGCAACACGGTTTCAGCCGCAATCGGTCAGTCCGACAACGCATTTACTCCCGTTCAGCTTGCAACCTATGTTGCGACAATCGCCAACAACGGTGAAAGGCTCAAAACACACATTGTTGATAAAGTTACAAATTATGAGCGGACAAAAACCGTAAAATCGACAGATGTTGAAAGCTACGGTGATTGCGGAATTTCAAAGAAGAATCTTGATATTGTTCGCAAGGCGATGCTCGGAGTTACTCAGGACGAAAACGGTACGGCAAATTATATGTTCGGTGATTATAAAGTTAAGGTTGCCGCCAAAACAGGTACGGCTGAAAACTCGGGCTCAGACCATACAACATTCATTTGCTATGCTCCGTATGAAAAGCCCGAGGTCGCAATTGCCGTTGTAATCGAACACGGTGCAAAGGGCAGATATTCAATGCAGGTTGCAAAGGATTTGCTGGACGCATATTTTAAATAAAAATTGAATTTACGGTTGTAAATACACTGTGTTAAAACAAAACCAAGAATTTTTGACCGCATAATGTGGCTGAGTGCCTAAACAATAAAAACTTATTTTTTGCTTTTAGCATTAAAAATCAATGAAATTATTGTGCAAACCGTTAAAAATGAAGAATAATTTTATTAACTATCACTAAAATATCAACAAAAATTTTGGCTGATAAAAATAATGTTCGTTTCTTGCTCTTTAACGGATTTTGTGATAGAATATAGCAGAGGTAGAATTTATTATGGATAATGTTATAGTTGTAGCGTCGGGAAAAGGCGGAACGGGTAAATCAACCGTCTGCATTTGTCTTTCCGTTGCTCTTGTAAAGCAGGGCAAAAGAGTCTTGCTTATTGATTGTGACTGCGGAATGCGTGGTCTTGACATTATGCTCGATATGGAGCAGGACATAATTTTTGATGCGTCGGATGCCGTATGCGGCAACTGTACATTCGGTGAGGCTGTTTACAAAAGCAAAAACAATGAGAACCTCTACCTTATGGCGGCTCCCTTTGATACCGAAAACGAACTCAGTCCCTCGGTGTTTACTCAACTTGTCAACTCAGTAAAGGACAGCTTTGATTTTGTTCTTATCGACTCCCCTGCCGGAATCGGTTCGGGCTTTGAAACTGCGGCGG
>ENA-OOVX01000252-OOVX01000252.1-human-gut-metagenome-genome-assembly--contig:-NODE-252-length-15341-cov-3.821798_pt1 | contig 15341 bp, 20 predicted proteins | sample MGYA00241401_ERZ501309 | MGnify/ENA primary metagenome ERZ501309 (study PRJEB25962, sample SAMEA2042282) | human gut metagenome | biome: human gut; feature: human-associated habitat; material: faeces... | reverse complement strand
TTTTGAACATCATTCATGTTGGGAGAATGGGGATAAAACGAAAATGCGTATATATTCCGGCAATATGAGAATGATTGAATTAATGAAAAATGAGTATGCAAATTTGGAAAGATATTGAGGGTTACAAAGGACATTATCAAATTTCTAATTATGGCAATGTTCGTTCCTTAAAAAAGGATGCGTTTCTAATGAAAGGCGGATATTTGAAAGGATATAAAATAATTAGTTTATGGAAAAATGGAACCGGGAAAATGTTCCGTGTTCATAGATTAGTTGCGGCGGCTTTCATTCCGAACCCGGAAAACAAACCATGTGTTGACCATATCGACGGCGACCGAGCCAATAACTATGCAGATAATTTGCGTTGGGTTACGGTTAAAGAAAATCAGAATAACCCAATAACAAAATCTAAATGGATTGGAAAAAAAGCGAAACCGCACCACGAAAAAGCGGTTGAGCAAATAAAAAACGGTATTGTTGTAAATGTATTTGTTAGCATACAAGAAGCCGCCCGAAAAGGCAATTTTTCGGCAACGGCAATTTGTAAGGTATGTAAAGGGAAAGGAAATTTGCATAAGGGTTATAAATGGAGATATAAAAAATGAGAACCAAAAAGAGGCAACCCGATTACGGGGCAATTTCCCGGTCGTCAATCAAAAAAGACTTTCAGAGGGTACAAAGATACCCCGCCGAGGAAAAATGCCCGCAAATCGAAGAATTGCCAAAAATAAACGCCGAACGTCGTGTTATCCATATATCGGAAACAAGCGCATACGCCAAGTTTGCCAAGTACATTGTCGGTAAATTGGTACGATTAAAAGAAAAAGCGAACGTTGGCGGCAATTCGTGGTATTGCGAGTTTGTGCATGACGACGACCGGAAAGCCTTAAACATGGTGGCGGGTTGGTCTGATAATAAGAAATTGTATTTGTTGGATGGTGTTAAATTCAAATAGTTATGAGTGTAAACAAAGTTACTTTATTAGGACATACCGGGAAAGCCCCGGATTTTAAGGAGTTCGACAACGGCGGTTGTGTTGCGACCTTTTCGTTGGCAACCACGAAACGAGCGTTTACGACAAAGGACGGGCGGCAAATCCCGGAGCGTACCGAGTGGCACAACATTGTATTGCAAAACGGGTTGGCAAAGGTCGCCAATCAGTACGTCAAAAAGGGCGATAAACTTTATATTGAGGGGGAATTAAGAACCCGGAGTTATGACGATGCGCAAGGCGTGAAACGATATGTTACCGAGATTGTCGCAACCGATATGGAAATGTTGACGCCCAAAGGAATCGGAGCCGGAACGCAAGCCCCGCCGCCGCCCGTACCGGATGCACCCGCCCCCGACGGAACCGACGATTTACCGTTTTAATCTGTTTGAGTATGGGAGCGATAAACGGACGGGTTATTTACAGCCCAAAGGGAAAAGCCGGGGAATATGCCGAGAACGCCGCCAACTTTTACGTTGGTTGTTCCAACGGATGCACGTATTGTTATTTGCGCAAAGGGCGGGGCGCAAAAGTGTTGGGCGGCAATACCCCGGAATTGAAAAAGGCATTACGGGAATATCCATACGCATTGGATATATTTACGAATGAGTTGTTGAAGCATAAGGACGAATTGCAAAAAACGGGGTTGTTCTTTTCGTTCACGACCGACCCGTTATTGCCGGAAACGCAAAGGTTGACCCGCCAAGCAATCGGCGTTTGTCAACGCCACGGCGTCCCGGTAAAGGTATTGAGTAAATGCGCCGAGGGTATCAATATTTTAATCGACTTTGCCGAGGCGTCCGAGGGTTGGGACAAATCCCGTATTGCCATTGGTTCCACGTTGACCGGATGCGACGAATTGGAACCCAAAGCAAGCCCAAACCGGATGCGTATAAACGCATTGGCACGGGCAAAACGCCACGGGTTCCGTACCTTTGCAAGCGTTGAACCAATCCCCGTGGGAATGTTTGACCGGGTATTTTCTGTAATTGCTTTGTCGTACCCCTTTGTTGACTTGTTTAAGATAGGATTACAAAGCGGTTGCAGATATACAAAGCGGGAAACATTGACGTTTTACAACGACGTGTTCGACTATTGGGAGGCGCACCCGGACAAAACACCCCGGATATATTGGAAAGATAGTTTTGTAAGAGCGTCCGGGATTGACCGGGAAACATTGCCCGGTTATTGTGTCCCGGCAAATTGGGATTTGTTCAATGAAAAGAAATGAAATAAGGGTTGAAGTTCCCGCCGATTGTCAATTAGTTGGCGTAAGGACGGACGGCGATGTTGCCGTTATCATTTACGAACCAATTCAAAGCGTCCGGCAAATTGGATTTATCCATTACCCGGAACCAAACGACGAAAACGAGGACGAACCCGATAATAAAAAATGATTATGCAGTATAATAACAAAGATTATAAGCCGAAATTGCACGACCGTTGGCGTGCATTAACCGTTAAAAACCCGTATGCAACGCAGTTGGTAACGGCGGCGTATGAGGACAACGGAATTGTTTACGGAGAAAAATGTATTGAGGTACGCAGCAAAAACACGCCGTACCGGGGCGATTTAATGGTTTGTTCGTCTGCTAATCCCGTAATTGCGGGATATGAAAGCGGCGTTACTTTGGGATTGGTTGAATTGTACGACGTTAAGCCCGTCGCCGATTTTACCCCGGAAGATTGGGAGAATACCCGCATACCGCCCGAAAAACGTAAGTCAATAACAAAGGGGTTCGGTTGGATGATGCGGAACCCCCGCCGGGTTGTTGAGTTTCCAATTAAGGGGCAATTGGGTATCTATAATCTCGTATATACAAAAGGTTGTATTGTCGAATATCCTAAAGTTATGGTATTGGATAAAGAGGCATACAATAAAATAAAAGAAACGTATTAGTTTGTTGTATTATGGTTTAATATTATCTTTGCAAAAAAAAGATGGAAAATTGGAAGTTTATAAACGCTAATTATGAAGTTTCAGACAAAGGTAATATAAAGTCTGTAAATTATCGGGGAACGGGTAAAAGTGCGATACGAAAGCAATCTATTAGTAAAAACGGATATATGCGGGTAATACTATCAGATAATGGTAAAAACAAAACATATTTCGTTCATAGATTAGTTGCGGCGGCTTTTATTCCGAACCCGGACAATTTGCCGGAAATAGACCATATCGACGGCAACCGAGCCAATAACGATGCAACTAATTTACGTTGGTGTACGAGAAAGCAAAATTTGAATTATCAAAAAGCAATTAATAATAAACGTGAAACCATGAAGAAAGTAAATACATGGTTTAAGAAAACCGGAAAAGATAATCACAATGCAAAACCCGTTTATCAATATGATTTAGAGGGTAATTTTATAAAGAAATGGGATTGCATACATGATGCGCAAAGATGCGGTTTTAATCATGGAAATATTATTAGTTGCTGTAAGGGACGTTTAAAACATTATAAAAAATATATTTGGAGATATGAGTAAAAAACAAGTTGGAATTATCCGCAACAATGGCGACGTACATACGGCGCAAATTGGGTTCCATGCCGGACGGGTTGGCGTGTCTGTTTACGTCCGGGAATATTGGAAGTATAAGAGTTGGTTTATTATTCCCGGCGTGTCCGTGGATGCGGTCAACGGTTACGACCGTTACGTTGACATTGAGGCGAAAATATTGTTTGTCGGCATTGGCATACGGTTTATATGGATTAAAAGAAAGGTAAAACGATGAAAGCAAAGATTTTATTGTTATCTTTGGCAACGCTTTTGTTGGGGGCGTGCCAAAGCGAGAACGAACCAACAGAGGCATTTTATTTACTTCAAAAATCCGAGAGCATGGAAGAAAGAAACGAGTTTGTAACGAATACCACGGCGGCAATGATACAGATAAACGCCCCCCGGTATAATTGTGAGATTGTCGAAACCGCATTAGCGGGCGGCGATAGGGTACGAATTTGCGTAAAAGGCGCAAAGGAAGATTTGGACGCATTGTTTGACTATGTAAACGAAGCGGGCAAAGAATGAGAGTAAAGCAACCCGAACCGTTCGACCGGGAAAGGGAGTATAAGCCCGGCGAACGGGCAATTGTCAACGGTACGGTTTTAATTGCTATACTATGGACACCCGCCGCACAACGGTTGGCAGATAGTTCTAAAACATTATTTTGCCAACGTTGTGTTCGTTGTAAGATTGGGAAAGATATTTGTACCGGGGCAAATCTGAAATGTGATAAATACAGCCGTACCGACCGGAAAACAATTTTTTGGCGGTTGGCATATCCAAAGAGTAACGCAGTAAGAACAATTAAAAAAAATAGTAATGAATAAACAAGTATTAAGCCCCTTTGATTGCGATATGTGCGCAATGATTGAGGACATAACAAAACAAGAAATTGAGGTTACGGCGTCCGATACTTCAATACGTTTGAGTTGGGCGCAAAATGGAAGCGAGGGAAACGATAAAGCCGAGGGACAAAGGATTGAGGCGTTAAAACAGGCAATCCGGGGACGATTGGGCGACCGTCTTATTGAGTTCTTTTATGACGATGGTATGCAGTCGGTTTATATGAAGTACGACCCGGAGGAATACCCGGAGGAAATGCGCACCCGATTAACCGACCCGGACGCCACGGCGGGAACCCGGTATTGTCGCACCTTGTTAGAGGTTGACGCAATCCAATTCAGACGGGACAATGTGGACGACGTTTTGAGATTTACCGGAGGCGGAACGGTTACGACGCCCCGCACCCTGGACGGCAAAGCAATGTTTTCTTTTCCCGATGGCAACGGCATATTCGTTGACGTGCCGGAAAGTTGGTACATTATCCGGGAATTGAACGGACGATTTACCGCACGCCCGGAAAAGGATTTTAAACGGGAATTTGAACCAAAAGGAACCCCCGCCGAGAATTACACGGAGCAACCCGCCCGTCCGGTTGTTGCTCAAATTGCCAATCTGTTTAATGAGTTGTTCGGAACAAACATTGCGTCCCGTTGCCGGAAAATGGAGGAAGAATTTAACGAGTACAAAGCGGCGGTAAAACACGCATTGCCCGAATTTGACGACCCCGGACGCATGAACGCCGTAATTGATGAATTGGCAGACCTTAACGCCGTCGTATTTCATTCCGCCGTAATATTAGGCATATCGCAACGGGATTTGTTGGAAATGGCATACGACAAAGTAAAGGGACGCCAAACCGACCCTAATTATAAGCGGACGCACCCACACGAACCGAATAAAGGTTGCGGCGATTGTTCCAATTTCTCGTATGAGGACGTAAACGGGAACGGTTATTGCGAAGCATTCAAATCTGAACAAAGGTGCGGAGATTTCCGTTGCCAAGAATATAAACCCAAAAAATAATAGAGCGATGAAAGAAAAAAGTTTTGCACAAGAATTGGCGGCATTGATTAACCGCCACGGTATCGACGCCAAAATGAATACGAACGATTGGATTTTAGCAGATGTTGCCATTGATGCGTTAAACGCATACGGGAAAGCCAACCAATTACGGGAAAAAATGGCAAACGCCCCGGAACCGGGGAAAGACGATTGCGATTGCCCGGCGTGTACATTGCGCCGAACCTTACAAGGGAAAGCCCAACCCGGCGGGAAAGAATACAGAAAACCGGAGGCGTTCGACGTACCAAAAGAAGTGGAAGCAATGGCGGCGTTCTTTGCTGATATGTTCCCCGGTTCCGAAATACAAATCCAACGGGTCGATTTGAAAAAGAACCCCCGGAACAAATGCCGGGCAAAGAATAAACGGAAAGGAGGGCGACGCAATGAAAAATAAATGTTCGTCGGAAATTCCCAATATGCCGACCGGATGCGCCCCGGATAATCGACGCCCCGAAAAGATATGCGGAACGTGTCGATATTTCAACCCGGAATTTCCGGTAAATGGAAAGCCCGCCCCGGTATGTTTGGCAATAAAGGAAATGAAAGGGGGAACGGAATACACCAACCCCCGTGGAACGCAACATTATTTTCGTTGCTCAAATGGGAGATACGAAAACGGTATAGGACAATAGGCATAAAAGCCCCGGAAACAAAGCCGGGGTTTTGCCGTTTATGTACATGAGATAACAAAGGTTTGGCAATGCCCCGGAAAACCCGTAAATTTGCCCCGTGGTTAAAAGATAACCATTAAGACGATAAAAGTATTGAGTTAATAACAAAAGCCTCTTAAAATGGAGATTCCCCGCAAATAACTTGCAAACGAAAAACATTTATTATCTTTGCAAAAAAAAGATATGGAAGTTTGGAAAGATATATCCGGTTTTGAGAATTACCAAATATCCAATTATGGTAATGTAAAAAGCCTCAATTATGGAAGAACTGGAAAAAGTAAGTTGCTAAAGCCAACAGTAAGCGGTAAGGGCTATTTGCAGGTAAGGTTATATAAGTCCGGCAAACTAACTGCATTAATGGTACATAGATTAGTTGCAATGGAATTTATTCCAAATCCAAATAATTGGAAACAAATAAATCATAAGGACGAAAACAAGTTTAATAATAATGCCAATAATTTGGAGTGGTGCGATAATCAGTATAATAATACATATAACGGCAAACATAATAAAATTGCTAAAGCTGTAATACAACGTTCAAAAGCCGGAAACGAAATTGCCCGGTATAAATCCATAAGGGAAGCGGAAAGAAAAACGGGAATAAAAAATATAACGATTACCCGATGTTGTAAAGGAGTATATAAAACGGCGGGCGGCTATGTATGGGAGTACGATTTGACAGCAAAGGAGGTTTGACTATGAAAAAGAGAAAGAAGCCATTAGGCTATAATAAACGTTCCGAGGAACAACGAATTTACGACATTCGGTTTTGTTCCGATTTGTTTTTGCGTGGGTATTCGTACCGGGAAATTGCGGACGCATTGAACCGGGATTTGTCCGCGCGTGGAATGGGTTATACAATAACCTTTCAAATGGTTTATTACGATTTGCAACAATGCCTTATTGAGTGGAAACGGGAACGGTTGGATAATATCGACGAATACGTTACGCAGGAATTGCGCAAATTGGATAAAATGGAGCAACAAGCATGGGAGGCGTGGGAAGCGTCGAAAACCGGAAAGATGCGCACCAAAGAGAAAACCAACAAAGGGCGACCCATCAAAACCGATGCCGAGGACAGCGACCCGGAATATTACGGGTACAATGAAACCGCAACCGAAACGTCCGCCGGGAACCCCCGGTTTTTGGATTTGCTTTTGAATATCCAACAACGCCGGGCAAAGATGTTAGGGTTTGACGCACCCGTTAAAATTGAGATACCCGGATATAACGCCACGACCGACGACGATAAACCAAAGTACGACGTTAAGGCAATCCCGGACGATATGTTGTTTGCTTTGGCTGATAAATTGCAGTCCGCCGAATATCAAAAGGCATTGTTGGAGAAAGGAGGGGCGCAATAATGGCAAAGAGAATAACCGCACCCCGTCCGGGAACCAAGCAACCGGAATGGCAAACCGAGATTTGCGATACGTGCCGTTTTTCCGAATGGATAACGGACGACCATAGACACCGGGATTTAAACGGGAACCCGATTTGTTTACGTTGCCCGCATTACGAATTTTACATTGTCCGAGGTCGTCGGGCGTGTTCTAAATGGGAGAAAGGAGCAAAGCAATGAACAACGAACAATTATTGCAGATGTACGACGCAATCCGGCAACAACCGGATTTGCTTGTTAAAGCCGCCGCCCGTAAACGCCTTATCAACTTTGCCCGGTATATGCAACCGGATTTAGTATTAGAGCCTTTCCACGTGGTTTATTATACGCTTTTGGATATGTTTGCGCACGGCAAAATACGAAAGATGATTGTACAGCAACCGCCGCAACATGGTAAATCGGAGGGGTCGAGCCGAAAGTTACCCGCATTCATGGAGGGATTGAACCCGGATTTAAAAATTGTAATAGGTTCATACGCCGCCACGATTGCACGGGATTTCAACCGGGACGTTCAACGTATCATTGACACGCCCCGGTATCGTGAATTATTCCCCGGCACATATCTAAACGGTTCCAACGTCGTAACGATGGCAAACACGTATTTACGCAATTCGGACGTTATCGAAATGGTAGGGCGTAAGGGGTCGTTGCGTGTTGTGGGGCGTGGCGGTTCGTTGACGTCTAAAACCGTGGACGTGTCGATATTGGACGACGTTTATAAGGATTACGCCGAGGGTAACAGCCCAATAGTACGGGCGGCGGCGTGGAAATGGTACACGACCGTTGTACGTACCCGTTTACACAATGATAGTCAAGAATTGATTGTATTTACCCGATGGCACGACGACGATTTAATAGGACGCATTGAAAAGAGCGGGGAAATAATCATTGATGTAACCCGTTGGGCGGATTTGGAAAACATACCGCCGGGCGCATGGGTGCGCATAAACTTTGAAGCGTTGAAAACCGGGGAACCGACCGAGATAGACCCCCGCCCGGTTGGGGCGGCATTATGGGAGGGGCGGCATAGCCGTATGAAGTTGGAAGCACAAAAGGCATTAGACCCCGTACAATTTCAATGTTTGTATCAAGGCAACCCCGGTTCCGCCGAGGGTCGATTATATCAGCCGTTCAAAACGTGGGTCGAAAAATCCGATTACGGCACGTACATACGTTCCGGCGCATACATAGATGTTGCCGATGAGGGGGACGACCTTTTGTTTGCCGCCACGTATGACGTTTATAAATCGGACAACATGATTTTCAACGAGAAAACAAAGCGTATGGAACCGTTGTTATTTGCTTTAATTACGGATATGGAAATGACGGACGAAAATACGGACGTTACAACCGTAACCGTTCCGGCAATGATTAACAGGAACGGCACGCAAAAAGTATGGGTTGAGAGTAACAACGGCGGTGCGGGTTACGAAAAGGTTATTAAAAAGAAAATGCGGGCAATGACAGACCCGTTTTATCAAGGCGGCAATAAGGAAAGCCGGATAATTACGGCGTCCGCAATGGTAAACCAAAGTATTATTATGCCGTTCGGTTGGGAAACCCGGTACAAAGCGATTTACGACCATGTTACAACCTTTTTGCGTAATTTCGATGCGAATACGCACGACGACCCGGAGGACGGATTAACCGGGATTTACGAAAAAGAGATTGCCGACGGCAATATACAACCATACGCACACGCCAACCGGGGTGTTAAACGTCGTAACTAACAATTTAATTGAGATATGCAAGTTTATAACGGAAAAAGTTTATAACTTTGCAACGTAGAAGTAATACAGAGGGCAAAGGGACAGCCCAACGAGGTAACAAATGTAATTTTTAACGTTAAAATTTAAAGAGTATGATTACTTGTAAGTGTCCGGCGGCGGCTTCATTGCCCGATATTCCCGCCGTAAAATGCGCCGAAAGTTTCGGGCAAATCCAAAAGGTAGCATTTCAGCGTCTAACCAAAGAAGATGGAAGCAAAAACAGTTTCACGAGCGAAAAGGCAATTACTTCGCTTGCTTCATGGACGCCGTTGTTGGCGGCGGATGATAGTACAAAGATTGTCGTTTCCCCGTATATCCAAGCCCCGACCAACGAAGCCGGAGCCGCCCGCACCTTTGGCGGCGGTAACGAAACATTGGGAGGCGTTGAGGAAATTATAGGGCGTGAACCTAACCCGTTCACGGGCGTAATGCGTAAAATCCCCCAATCAGTAATTAAGGCAATGAAAGAATTGCAATGCGAAAGTTGGGCGGACAATTTGGGCGTTTATCTGTTTGACGAAAACGGAAGTATTGAAGCTATTCAAGACGAAAAGACCCTGACAACGTATTATCCTATTCCTATTCGTTCGTTATTCATTGGCGACAAAACACACGGCGGATTGGAAACCCCGGACAGCAACGCAATACAATGGGCGTTTTTGCCGAACTATTCGGATGACCTCACAATTGTAACCCCGGATTTCAACCCGCTAACCGATTTGAAACCCGCAAACGGTTGACGATATGGCGGCAAAGGTTACAAAGGTTAAATTAATTTGTCCGCCGCATGGTTTAACCGATGAATTTGAGATTAAGCACGCCGAAAGGTTGTTGCGGATGCCAAACAACGGCGGTTGGCAGTTACCCAAAGACAGCGATTTTAAATTTACCAACGACAATGGGATTGAGTATAAACGAAATAAAAAAGCGGATAACGGAGCCGAAAAAGCGCAAAACGATAAATAAGGCTATTTATCACCAACAGCGCATTAATTTTCACGCCCGCACCCGTATAACGTCGTTTGACATTTGCCAACCGATAACGGATTTTATGGCATTTGTTTCTAACCTATTGCCGCATGACAAATTTAAGATGTTCAAAACATTGTTCCGTTACCCCGTTAAAACAAACGAGGTAACGGGCGTTTGTTTTGATAAGTTGAGTAGGATTTTTGACGGTCGTAACCCGGCGTTCAATTATCAGTTTCAAAACCCGGAAGAAAGGGATGATTGGGAGTATTACCGCCAAGACGTATTACACGAACCGGAAATTTGGAGTACAAAAGGATGGGAGTTTTTCCAAACCGAAATAAATAGCGTTCTTATTGTCGATATGCCGAGCGAACAAAACCCCGCCGACAAATACCCGCAACCGTATTTCTATTGGTTGCCTATTGCATCCGTGATTGATTACAGAGCCAACCCAACGACGGGGGTAATGGATTATATCATATTTAGGCAGGACGGCGAACGTATCGCAGTAATTGACGACGAACGTTATAGAGTTTTCAGAGAGGACAAAAACCACAATATCGGCGAATTGCTGATTGATAACCCGCACGACGTCGGTTATTGTCCCGCCCGTTTCTTTTGGAATGAACCGTTGAGTTTATCGGAACCCGACGTTAAGCAATCCCCGCTAACCAAACAATTGGAGGCGTTGGATTGGTTTTTGTTTTACCATATCAGTAAGCGACATTTAGATTTGTACGGTGCATATCCGATTTATTCCGGGTATGAACAAAGTTGCGATTTCAGTAACGGCGAAAATGGCGATTATTGCGACGGTGGGTTTTTAAAAGACAAACAAGGGTTTTACAGATTGGACGCCGCCGGGCTTTTGATGCGTTGCCCCAAATGCGGGGATAGTCGTATTAACGGCGTCGGTTCGTTCGTTGAAATACCAATACCGGACGGGGATAAACAACCCGATTTGCGTAACCCGGTGCAAATGCTAACCGTTGACCGTGGGAGTTTGGATTATAACGTTGAGGAAGAAAACCGCCTAAAGAATGACATTATTACGTCGGTTGTTGGAACCAACGAGGAAATAACCACACGGGACGCATTGAACGAGCAACAAATACAGGCGAATTTTGAGAGCCAAAGCACGGTATTAAACCGGGTAAAAAAGGGATTTGAGGCGGCGCAACAATTCGTCGATGAAACCGTTTGCCGTTTGAGGTATGGCGGTTTGTTCGTTTCTGCAAAAGTCAATTACGGCACGGAGTTTTATTTATCCAACGCAACCGAGTTACGGGAACGTTACAAGGTGGCAAAGGAAAGCGGCGCAAGCGAGGCGGAATTAGACGCCCTACAAAACCAAATTATCGAAACGGAATACCGGAACAATCCAACCCAATTGCAACGTATGTTGACGTTGGCGGAATTGGAGCCGTACCGACATTTAACCCGTAACGAGGTATTGGATTTGTACGGCAAACAGATTATCAGCGAAAACGATATGCGTATAAAGTTGAATTTTGCTAACTTTGTACGCAGATTTGAGCGTGAATATTTGAACGTGTTAGAGTTTGGGTATAATATGCCGTTCAACTCTAAGATAAATTTTATAACAAATAAATTTAATGATTACGCAAATGAACACAATGTTAAGTAGTGAGGTTTGGCAGGATATACAAGGTTATTCCGGCATATACCAAGTTAGTACATTAGGACGTATTCGTAGTTTGAAAAAAGGGAAAATCAAATTACTAAAGCCTTATATCAACAATATGGGTTATGCTGTTTTATCTTTATATGCTAACCATAAACAAAAAACATATCATGTTCATAAATTAGTTGCTGATACATTTTTAGTTAGAATTGACGGCAAAAATTATATAGACCATATCAACGGCATTAAAACGGATAATAGAATTGATAATTTACGTTGGTGTACTCAAAGAGAGAACATTAATTTTGAATTATCAATCGCTAACCGAAAACATGCAATGCGTAAAGCGTGTGGAGTTTCTGTTAATCAATATGATTTAAGCGGTAATTATATTGCTACTTATGCAACATTAACAGATGCTCAAACGATTACAGGGGTTGCGTATCAAAATATACGTGCGTGTTGTATTGGTAGATATAAAACAGCCGGAAAGTATATTTGGAAGTTTAACAAATAAATTAAAGCTATGCGAGTGAAAGTAAGCGAGGGCAAAACTAAAGACGTTGCGATTATCGACGTTACGCCCGAAAATTACATTGTCCCCGACAATGAGAAACATTTGTATCATTGCGTTATCGAAATTAAGAAATTCGACAGCGAAACGGGCAAACGGTTGTCAATCCCCCGTATTCAGAAATTCGGCAAAAAAGGCTATGAAAATAGCATTGCCGAAAATCTGAAAAAACAGGGTTACACGATTACCGTATTGCACGACCCCAACGAGTACATGAAAGAGAAAGCTGAGGCGGACGAAAAGGCAAAGGCAGAGAAAGCAAAAGCCGCCGAGGAAAAAGCCAAAGCCGCCGAGGAAAAAGCCAAAGCCGATGCCAAAGCGAAAGCCGAGGCGGACGCCAAAGCCCGTGCCGAGGAAAAGGCAGCGTTGAAAGCCGAGATTTTGGCAGAATTGAAAGCGGCGGGAGTTATCCCGGCGGAACCCGCCAAAGAAACCAAAGCCGATGCAAAGGCAAAGGCAGAAGCCGAGGACAAACCCGGAGCGAAAAAGTAACAGAGTATTAAACCATTAAAAATACGATTATGGCACAGATTGCACAGCAGGACAATTTGGTTATTGAAGTAACAACAACCGCCGCCGCATTGGATGGCGCCACAAAGAAAAAGTTGATTGAATGTATTGAGGGCGGAACAATTACCGACGTCATTTTGGTAACAAAAGAGGTTGAAAAGAAAATCAGCCATGCACGTGTTGTTAGTTGGTTGGTTGACACAACCGATGATTCGCCAAAATACACAATTGATATTATTAACGCAAACAGCGGAGCAGTAAAAGCAATCGCACTTAATTAATTCAAAGGGAAAGAATTATGTTAACGAGAGAAATTTTAATTGCAAATGCGGCTTTGTCCGGTTTGACGGACGAACAAATTGCGGCAATTACAACATTGTCCGCCAACGACGAAAATAGCGTTATCGCCAAAAAGACGGGCGAAATTTACGGCGGATTGGATGACGATATTTTGGCGGCGTCCGGTATCGCAAAGAACGGAACCGAAAAAACGTTTGATTACGCCAAACGAGTATTAACCGAGTTCAAAACCAAAGTTGAGGGCGCAAACGGTCTGCAATCACAGATTGACAGCCTAACCAAAGAAAAGGCACGTTTGGAAAAAGCCATTGCCGACGGTGCGACGGATGCGGAAACCGCAAAGGCATTGAAGCAAGCAAAGGCAGATTTGCAAAGCGTTACGACCCAATACAACGACCTCAAAAGCAAATACGATGAAGCCGAACAAACCCACACAAAGGAAGTGTTTGGCATTCGTGTTGAAACGGCATTGCAGACAGCAACCGCCGGGTTGAAGTTTAAGGCAGGATTGCCGGAAAGCGCAATAAAGGTTTTGTTGGGTCAAGCAATCGAAAAAATTAAGGGTATGAACCCGGAGTTTATCGACGACGGCAAAGGCGGCAAAATGTTAGCGTTTAAGGACGAAAACGGCGCAATCATGCGCAACCCGAACAATCAGTTGAACCCGTACACCCCCGGCGACCTTTTGACCCGTGAATTGGAAACAATGGGTATTTTGGATAAAGGACGCCAAGCGGCGGGCGGCGGAACGGGCGCACCAACCGGAGCCGGGGCGGGCGGTAATGTTACCGTTGACATATCCGGCGCAAAAACGAGGGTTGAGGCATACGACGCAATTACGGCGACGTTGGAACAACAAGGGTTAAAAGTCGGAACGGCTGAATTTGACGCCGGAATGCAACAAGCATGGAAAGACAACAATATTTCCGCATTACCGGAAAAGTAAAAGACAACACGGGTAAAGGGTAAACCCGCATTTATAAACAATTTAATTTTTTAAACAATGAGTTTAATTGCAACAAGAGTACAGAATTGGCGGATAGAGAACCCGGAGTTAGACCGTAATATGTTCCGCCCGTGTGAGTACGGCGCATTGGATTTCTTTATTGAGCAAACCAACGCCCCCAACTCAATCATTAGCCCTAATTTGAGAGATAGGGCGTTAGTAAGTATCGGCAACACGGTACAAGTTCCGGTTATCAATTATGACGAAAACGTACAAGTTAGCAACGTGCGTTCATGCGTTATTGCTGATAATGAAAATACGTCCGCATTGGTAACGCTTGTTTGGGCTACTTATGCAATCGGGTTTACAATGGTTCCGGCGGCATACTCAAACAATGAGATTTCGTACCAACACGATTTTATGCGTAAAATGGAGAAAACAACCCGTGCGTTGGCGGATGCTTTGGATAAAGGAGCCGTTGCCGCATTGGAAGCGAACAAAACGCAGATTTTCAAAACTTTGCTCAACTACAAGCATACCGGAAACGTGGTACAAGTTCCAACCCAAATGGCAACCGAGATTTTGGGCGACATTAACCCAATCATGCGGGCGAATTGTTACCCGGAATATATCCACCTTATCGCAAATGCGGGGGTTGATAGCCTAATCCGCAAGTTGGCGCAACATGGCGTTTACAACGACGTTAATAAGCGTATGGAGTACGACAACAAAGTATTGCACTACACGAACAACATAACGGATGAAGCGGGCAAAATGGGAACAATGTTTGCCGTTGCCGATGGAAACGTTGGTATCTTAACCCGTGTTGACCGTGAAGCGTACCGCCGTACCCGTGCGAATTTCCACGAATGGGACATTGTACGATTGCCGTACATTGATTTGCCCGTTGGTTCGCATTATTATACCGCCGTGGGCGACCAATCGGCGATTATGGGCGACGCAACCGCCGATTTGACGTGTGCCGTTAAAGAGTATTTCGGATTTAGCGTTGATGTTGCCTACATGGTAGCATATAACAGCAAACCGGACACCGTGGCAAATCCGATTATCAAAGCCGAGATTGCAGCACGCAATCCGAACGAACCGTTAGGAATGCCCGTATATGTAACCAACGCCGGGGAATTTCCCGCCGG
>ENA-OOVX01000244-OOVX01000244.1-human-gut-metagenome-genome-assembly--contig:-NODE-244-length-15670-cov-2.251041_pt1 | contig 15670 bp, 16 predicted proteins | sample MGYA00241401_ERZ501309 | MGnify/ENA primary metagenome ERZ501309 (study PRJEB25962, sample SAMEA2042282) | human gut metagenome | biome: human gut; feature: human-associated habitat; material: faeces... | reverse complement strand
CTGTTGAATGTCTATTCGATTTTCAAGGTTCGTGAGGTTTTTGCCCTCACTAACCAACTGGGAAATTTTTTTCGATTTGTACGAAGTTTTTTTGAGATTTTTCAAAAATATTTTTTCGACCACCTTTCAGGGATAAAAAAAGCCCCTATCACATCACAAAGATGTAATAGGGGCAGAAATAGAAAAAGCCCGCTGACCGAGATCAGCGGGCTTAAATCATATGAAATTATCGTATGCTATCGGAACTTGTCTGCAATCGCAGAATTGGGGACGCATTTTTGGCGTAAGCTCGGAGTAAATTGGCGTAAGTTGTGGCGTAAGCACCGACAATTATAGGTCAATCAATAGAGCTTTGCGCCTGCCGGAATGTGAGGATCGACCATCAGCAAATGCAACTTTTCTTCACCGTTTTCGTGATGCACGGCTGAGATCAACATACCGCAGGAGTCGATACCCATCATCGCTCTCGGAGGCAGATTGGTGATTGCAATGCAGGTCTTACCGACCAGTTCTTCCGGCTCATAATATTCGTGAATACCACTCAAAATGACCCTATCTACGCCGGTTCCGTCGTCCAAAACGAACTTTAAGAGCTTTTTGGACTTCTTCACAGCTTCGCATTCCTTGACCTTTACGGCACGGAAATCACTCTTGGAGAAGGTGTCAAAATCGACCTGATCCTCAAACAAAGGCTCAATCTGAACATTGGAAAAATCAATTTTTTCTTCCACAACGGGAGCCGTCTGAGTAGCCTCCGCAGGAGCCGAAACTTCCTTGGAACCCTTCTTGTCAGCGTCCAGCGGCTTCATTGTGGGGATTTTCGTGACCAGCCTTAGATAAGCTCCGCTTAGCGTCTATAAGTCCCGACCGGCACCTACTCATTTGAAGCTGGGGTAAGCTCAGTTACGCCTAATTCAGATAGCGGAAAATCTAATGGCGTAAGCCGTGGAGTAAGCTGGCGTAAGGTGGCTTCATTTTTTTGAAAACGAGCCGTGTGCTATACTGAAACTTACGACTAAAACAGTATAACACACGGCTTAACGAAACTCAATATTTTCCGTTCAGTTTACAAGCATTTCGATATTTCCATTCTAAAAATCTCTCTCGAAGCACTTGAACATCTTTCTCGGAATCCGTATGGAGATAGATATGATTGCGGATAAATAGCGTTTTGATTTCCGCTGCCATTTGCGAAGCATCCGCAGTTCTTTTAATAAGGTAGTAACCCAGCCGGTTACTTTGACAAATGTGGGCTTTCACGCTTTGCTCTCTTTTCTCCGTCACGGTTGCTCCGGCAATATCGACCGCACAATGTAATTCAGGGAGGTATGCAACAAGTCGCATTCCAAGCTCCGAGTCGCTATTGCTTTTGACCGTAATGCCGTTCTGTGCTCCATACATCATTATCAGCATCTGCGGGAGAGCCTGTTGAAACTCCGCTTCACATTGAGGGAAACCCTTTTGCTCAATAGTTCTATCTGTGATTTTGGCACGGTAAGAGTGTCCTGCTCCGCATTTCCACCAAACGACCTTCATTGAGTTTCTCGATACATTGCTCGGTGTCCACTTGGAGTTCTTTTCATAGTCCCATTCTGAGAGTAAGTGAGGATCAGTTGTTCCAAGATCATTATAGCCTTGCAGAACGGCTCTCTCAGCACAAACAGGACACATACCGCCTTTGACCCGTGCTTTGACGACGGCTTTCCATTCATAGCCGCAGGTACGGCATTTCCACCAAACATTCTTTGTTGACTTCTCATTGACTGCATCGGGAGTCAACGGCAGATTCTTTTCCGACCACTCTGCGGCAAGGGATGGGTACTTTGTTTTTAAGTCATTAAATCCTTTGAGTAGCTTAATCCCACTACAATAGGGACACTGACTTCCTCCGGCACGGGTTGAAATCAATGTGTTCCATTCGTGACCCAAGTGACATTTCCACCAAACTTTAATATTCTTGAAAGCCGTAACCTGATCCGGCGTCAGTGGAAGGTTGCGCTCTGACCACTCCTTAGCGATTTCAGGGAAACGGCTTGCCAAGTCGTTGAAGCCCGGTAGTACAAAGTTGTGTGAGCAGTAGGGACAACCTGTGCCGTTCACCGTCCGGCTTTTCACAGATGCCGTCCATTCGTGTCCGAGCTTGCACCGCCATATTACCTTCCTGTGCGTAGCCGCTGTAATCATCGACGGTCTTAGCGGCTCATTCTTGGGCGACCATTCCTTCGCAAGCTCAGGGAACTTACTCTCAAAGTCGTTATAACCTCGAAGCACCCTCGCTCCCGAACATATTGGACATTGCTCGCCTGCGGAGCGAGCTTTAATGCTTGTCTGCCATTCGTGACCGCAAGCCCCTTTCCACCACACAATTTTATTAGACCCAAAGGTCACTGTATCAGGAGTCAACGGAAAGTTCTTTTCTGACCACTCTGATACAAGATGCGGTCGCATCTTGCTTAAACTATTCTCCATATCTGAACGCTCCATTTCTCATTACTGCTTATAGTATAATTTCCATCCTCAGTTTTGAGAAATGTGCGAAAAAGAGAAAGCACTCTGCGAATTACTCACAGAGTGCTTTCCCTTCAAGTTTCCAGCTTGGTTGTCATATAGTCATCAAAGGCGGTGATCTCTTTCTTTTTCAGAGCGTCGGTCACATCAACATAGATATTCATCGTCGTCGATACATCAGCGTGTCCCAAGATGCTCTGAATGAATTTAAGGTTTGCTCCCGACTCACATAGCCTTGTTGCGAATGTGTGCCGGAGAATGTGGCAACTGAACTGTGGCAGAAGAACCGGATCAGAGTCTGCTCCATATTTTTCGAGGATTTCATCATTACAATCTCGCATCATACGGCGGAGTGCTTTGTTGAGGTTTCCCTGATTTTGAACATCCCCGTAACGGTTGACAAAAATAAAGTCGTCATAACCGTCCACTCGGCTCTTACTGCTGATTTCAGCCTGAGATTGAAACTCTCGCTCCATTAAGAAGGCTTGTTTCACTCCCTCAGTCATCGGGATTTCTCGTTCACCGGCTTTTGTCTTGGGCGTGTTAATGGAAAAGTAGCAGCCCTTTTCGTCACGGTGATTATAATAGACAAGCGTGTGGTTGACTCGGATAATGCCCTTTTTCAAGTCAATGTCGCTCCAGCGAAGTCCGGTGATCTCACCGACTCGCATCCCCGTGTTTGCCATAACATAGAACACTGGATACCAGTGTGTGTCCTTGGGGTGACTGAGCATATAGTCAAAGAACAACTTCTGCTGCGCCACGGTCAATGCCTCTTTCTTCTCACGCTCAAAGCCGTGGGAGAGCTTCAGTTCTTTGAGCATATTGTCTGTTGGGTTCTGTCGAATCATTCCGTCATCGACTGCCACCTGAAAGACTTGGTGGAGTACATTATGGACATTATCTATCGTGGCAATCTTCAGAACCTTGCCATCAGCAAGGGAGTTGTAGAACTTCCGCACATCAGACTTTTTTACTTGGACAAGTCGGTTCTTTCCGAAAGACGGTTTTACAAACAGCTCATACATATAAATATAATTCTTGAATGTGCTGTCCTTGATTCCCCTTTTGAGCTGACACCAAAGATCGAACATCTCATTTACGGTGATGCTTTTGACATCCGACCGTATTCCGTCGTGCTTGTCCACGATGATTTGTTCTTCCTGCTCTCTCAGCTTTTCCAGCGTCGGAGCATAAATAGAATGCCTTTTTCCGTCAGGCGTTGACCAACGGTACGCATAAGTGCCGTTGGGACGCTGGGTTTCTCCTGTTTTAAGTCGGGTACGGTTGCTGTCGAACCTTACGCCGACCTGTTTCTTTTTAGTCATAGTAACCTCCTGTTTTAGATTGAGAAGCTCTTAATCAGGAACTCCTCTAATTGCTTGCGCTTTAGAAGCCTTTTTGTACCGACCCATAGAACAAAGTCACACGACTCACGATTCGACAACTCACGAAGTTTATCCGTTCCGATACCAGTGTAAGCGGCGGCTTCTTCTAAAGTCAGGTTCATTCTCTCCCAAAGGGGAACTCGGTTATCTTTTTCCTGCTTGGTCATATCGGTTTCCTCCTTCATTTTCGTTTGGCTTTAGGATACCGATAACCACCGTTTGGAACAACGATGCGATTTTGCGAATCGCATCGTTGATTGTTAGATTGAATAGGCTCTTTCCAAAAACTCATCGAGCTTTTTCCTTTTGATGAGCCGCTTTGTGCCGTTCCACAAGACAAACTCGCAATCCTCTCTATCGGACAGTTCCCTTAGCTTATCTGCGCCAATCCCTGAGTAGGCTGCCGCTTCATAAACGGTGAGGTTTGCTTTTTCCCAAAGAGGAACGGCATAGTCCTTACTGGGCTTTCCCATTCGTGCCGCCCTCCTTATGCTTCATAGCCTTGCGTAACTCCGAAAGGTTTGAATAACGATATTCTCGACTGTTGTACTCATCGGATTTGTAGAAAGCAGCGGTGACTCCATCAAAAATCCGAAGTAAAGCAACCTCATTCAGATCTTCAGTTGTGAGGATTTCCCTTACGGTCACTCCACTTAAAGGCTGGTGTTTCTTTTTCCATTCCCGATACGAGAAATACTGGTCAATCTCATCGTTATAAATACCTTCGTCGATCCGTCTGTCCGGCTGGAGAAGATGGTAAATACAAAGAAGCATTTCTTCAGCCCTGTTATTATTGATGCGACTAATATTCAGCAGATCAAACACACGCAAATCAACGACATCCTTGACCTGCCGAAAGCCGACTTCAATAAACGGGTTAGCAACCTTATACTCATCAATCATTCTCCATTTCGGGGAGTCGAATTTGATCATCATTACCTGTTTCATTATCTATGCTCCTATCTGTTCGTTTTTTTGCCCTCTACTAACCAACTGGGAATTTTTTTTCGATTTGTACGAAGCAAATTTTAATTTGGGAGCATTTTTTTGAGTTTTTTCAGGGCAACAGTCAGTTGATGATTAATTGTCGTTACAGCTACTCCGTGGCGCCGTGCATATTCTCGCTGTCCTATGGGGTCATCACAAAGATATAAACTGGTCATCAAGTTAATTTCGGCAGGTGACAATTTTGCCACGGCTGCGTAGAGGGTGCTTTTCTCCTCCTTTTTGAGAATGGCATCAATGACGGAACAATCTTGATCCACCAGCAATTCCTCGCCAGACATATCATCTTCTGTGGTTGTCTGTGTGTTATAGGAAAACACCGTCATTCCGGACTGATTCTCGATTGACACAAGATAATCGTGTCTATCCTTTTCAGATCGCCACTGCTTTGCGGTTTCGGTTCCACATTCTGCGATGATGATCACATCGTCAACAGAGCAAGCGTCTAACTGCCCAAAGCGATCCCTTCGTTTCTGCCCTTCCGGGGTCTGAATGAAGTTCCTAAACTCGAAGCTATTCATTACGAGCCAGTTATTGCCGTCAGCGGGCAGTTCGGGGTTCTTTTTGACAAGGTATATTTTTCTCATTACCGTAATCTCCTTTGAATTTTGAATTTGGTGTTCTGGTTCAAAATTCGGAGATCACGGATATTCAGCGATATAACAGAGCCACTTGTTCAACATCGAAAAAGGCTTCCTTTCAGAGATTTCTCTGCCGGAAGCCCTTGGTCGGTTGTTCTTGCCGAAAAAAAGAAGCCACCGGCAAGACAGACTAAGCCTATGGCTTACTGTCTTGTCGGTGGCCTCTCATATCTGCATAGCAAGTTTGGTTTAACCAACCGAAGTGTTCAAAGCAAGTGACCTGGAGATGGAATTACGCAGTCTGTTTCACCTCAACCATTCCGTCGTTTTGCCGTATTCAGTTTTATCCGGTCAATAGTACCGGACTTGCCCTTCCGGGGCATAGAGGTCAATCTTGTCGTGTCGTCGTCCTTTTTGGACTCGAACCGCTACGGTTCCGCACCTTTTGCACTCATACTTGATTTTCCCCTCATCATTTCTATAACCGTAAAGTAATTCTCCGCAGTTGGAGCAGTACATCGGTATAGGTGTCCAATTATCATTTGTCACGCACATCACCTCATTAAGTTCCTTAACGCTTTCAGGGCTGATGAATGGTGGCATCCTTAGAGAGTTGCTCTTTTCTTGCCTTCTACAAACCACTTTCCGTTTTCTTCATCGAAAAGGAAGGTTTCCGTACCGCATATCATCACCGTGTAACGAAGCCCTGTTCCACCGACCTTGGTCGATGCCGCACGACAGCAGTGCCTTACACGGTCGATCTCGTAGACCTCACCATCTTCAAATTTGATTTTTCGGGGTCGAGCCGTTCCATCCGTCTTATGGGTAACATCGACTTCCACATATACCTTGCGCCGTTCTTCTTCCATCCTTACACCTCATAATTCTTCATACTGGCAACCAGCCTACCAAAATGACGGTAGCCATCCAATGGCTTGTCAGAAACTTTGAACTTAGGACGATCATCGCCCGAATTGTTCAGATAGCAGGAAAGGCGTCCTTCCTTGAAATCTTTGCTGACATCAAAGATAAGAAACATTCCCTCATAAATACCGTAGTGGGTGAAATGGTTTCCTCCATCTGCACGGAAAATAATCAGATCATTACTGCACCCCTGCAACAAACAGGACGGCATCGAAACATAGGTTTCGATCTCATCAGGCGCAACAATTTCATCAATCTTGTTACTGCTTGTACTAATCATACTGACCTCCTTAACAAAGCACCCCGGTCGGCATAGTAATCTCAGGCTTTTCACTCGGCATCCGGAGGTTTTGAAAAAGAATACCGTTGCGGATGCTGTTCTTGCCGAACCGCTGGCGAATGGTTTCAATGCACTGGTCGAGCCTTTCTGCTTTCTCAATCTTTTCGATGTTCATAAACAAATCGACTTGTCGGGGCGTGTCCTGTGGCACCAAGTTGATTGCCTGAATCGTGACTGAGCGAATCGGGTTCCTCCAGTCGTATCTTTTTTCAAAGAGGGCAAAAGCCGCTTTTGCAATCAGCATTGGGGATTGTGTAGGCATATCCAATGCCATTTGCCATTGCTTTGAAAAAAGTGTGTTGTCCCGTATGTGAATGGCGACTCCATCCGCACACTTTTTGTGGACACGGAGTTTATGTCCGATGTCCTGCGTCAATTCGAGAACGACGGGCCACACCTGCTCGTCGTTCTCCAAATCTTCGATGGTAGTAATTCCGTGTCCCACGCTCTTAACCGGAGAAACAAAGTCGGCGTTCATAACACGGGATCGGTCATTACCGTTTGCATACTGCCAAAGGGCAATTCCGTTTTTACCGAGCCGTCGGTTCAGAAAGTCAGGATCGGTCTTAGCTAAATCGCCAATGGTTCTAATGCAATAGCTATCTAATACACGCTGCGTTGCCCGTCCCACACCGAGCAAGTCCGCTGCGGGGAGTCCCCATATTTTGTCTCGGAAAGTGTCTTTCGGTATGACCGTCACAGCATCCGGCTTTTTCATATCCGAGCCGAGCTTGGCAAATATTTTATTGAAAGACACCCCGACGGAAATTGTCAGCCCAAGTTCAAACTTGATTGTTTCCCGTATGTCGTTTGCCACCTTTTCGGGTGAACCGAAGATGTTCTCTGTACCACTCACATCCAACCAACACTCGTCCATTCCGTAAGGCTCGACCTGATCGGTATAGCGGCTGTAAACGCTTCTTGCCAGCTTGGAATATTTGATGTACTCCTCAAAGTGCGGAGGCACAACAACAAGGTTTCTGCACTTCTGCTTCGCTTGCCACACTGCATCGCCTGTTTTTACATCAAATGCTTTGGCGGCATAGTTTTTGGCGAGGACTATACCGTGCCTTTCTTCCACCGAGCCGCAGACTGCGACCGGATACTTTCTCAAAGCTGGGTCGAGCATACATTCAACGCTGGCATAGAAGTTATTCATATCACAATGCAGTATTGATCTGCTCAACTAAATCACCTTATTTCTTGGAAATTCTGCGAAACCTCTTGACAAACCAAAGTGTCGTGTTGTATCATATGAACACGACATAAGTGTCGTCGTTGTGATTCAGATTATAGCACGACACCAATGTCGTGTCAATAAGAAGTGACGAAAAAAGTGTCGTGTTGCTAAAAATAGAAATCTTATGGAGGGAATTGATAATGAAGTTCAGCGACAGATTAAAAGGGCTGAGAGAAAAAAATGATATGACGCAGGAGCAGCTTGCTAAGGTTTCCGGTGTTTCCCCCCGTACCATACAGAGATACGAATGCGGAACCTCTCGTCCTCGCTTGGATGCAGCGGAGAAGCTGGCAAAGGCACTTAATATTTCCGTGGATCAGCTTCTCGGTACGGATGGTATGCTCGTTGCTCAGGCTGCGGAGCAGTATGGCGCACGAGGTGCCAAGCAAGCGCAACAGCTCACAGATGAAGTAACTGGTTTGTTTACCGGCGGCGAGTTGGCACAGGATGATATGGATGTTATGATGCAAGCTATTATGGATGCCTATTGGCTGGCGAAAGAGAAAAACAAAAAGTACACCCCAAAGAAGTACCGTTCTAAGGGCAAGCAGGACTGAGTCCTGTTTATGGGACACATTGAATGTTAGAATGGAAACAGGAATAAACTGAAAAGGGGTGAAGCCGATGTATGTAAGCACTTCGGAAATCGTACAAAAAGCAAACTCCATCGTTGCTCAATGCGGAACCCGTGATCCTCTCAGAATAGCAAGGGACTTAGGAATCGAGGTAATGTATTATCCGTTCAATGAACAGCGTGGAGCATATAAAGTCTTGATGCGTAATCGCTTCATCTTTATCAAAAATGATCTGCATCCGGTTATGGAGAACATCGTGCTACTTCACGAATTAGGGCACGATGCTTTACACCGGGAGGAAGCCACGAAAGTCGGGGGCTTCAAAGAATTTGAGATCTTCAATATGAGGGACAACCGTATGGAGTACGAAGCCAATCTCTTTGCCGCACAGATTTCCCTATCAGATGAGGACTTCCTTGAACTTGCGGAAAGAGGATACGACACGCAGCAAATCGCACGGACATTGAATTCAGATATTAACCTTGTCGCTCTAAAAGCCGATACGCTGATCTCTCAAGGCTACCGTTTGCGCCAACAGGAACACTGTAACGATTTTCTAAGATACGACAAATAACTAAGATGCCACCCTTTCGGATGGCATCTTTTTTATCACCTTTAATCAGCGCAAGCCGGTTTCGTTTTTTTAGCTCAAACCTGAAAGAGAGCGCATCACCAAGTCGATGTCTTTGTTTTCAAGTTCCTGAATGATGTGCAGATAGGTTTTTTGCGTAGTGGTCATACTCGAATGTCCAAGACGCCGGGCAACGCTCGCAATGGAAACGCCCGTAAATAACAGCAAAGAGGCGTGTGTATGCCGTAATCCGTGGACAGAGATGACAGGGATGTTACAGGCTTTGCAATGCCTGCCGAGAATGTCGTTCACCGTCGAATTATAGACAGTGGAGTTGACAAAGATGGGCTTATCTTCGGGAAGGTGCTTTACCAATTCAGAAAATTGAATGACAGTTTGCCAGTCAATTTGAATTTTCCGCACAGACGACTTATTTTTCGTAGGCTGGAAGCCGCCCTTTCCCTTGTAGTCCCAAGTCTTGCTTATGGACAGTGTTTGATGGGCAAAGTCGAAGTCTTTCGGGGTAAGAGCCAGTGCTTCAGAAAAGCGCATCCCCGTCTTAGCTACCAACAGGATAAAGTAGTCCCAATTCACCTTATCCTTCAGGTCAAGCGAGATCAGCAGCGTGTGTAGCTCAAATTGATTGAGATACTTGATTTTCTTAGCAACCGGTGGCTTCCCCTTGATGATTGCCTTGCGAGTAGGATCTCTTTCAATCAAGCCCTCATCAACAGCATCAAGAATAGCTCCCTTGAGCTGGTGGTGAAAATCCATCGTGGTTTGGCGCTCGTGGAACTCAGCATAGTCGTTCAACAGCTGCTGATAAGCGATCCGGTTCATATCACATACTCTCAGGTTTGGGACGAGCTTAACGAGCCATTTCTGCGTCATTAGGTACTTATCCATCGTCACCTTTCTGATTGCGCCCTTCTTATACACCGTAATCCATTTTGCATAATATTCACAGAACAAGTCTGTTCGTTTGGTTTCTGTTAGCATCAGAAGTCCTCCATTTCATTAAAAATGGCTTACGCTGATGAAGGGTGATAAGGTTGTCAAGTTGCTCCAAGTAAGCGCCCAAAGCTCGCTGTTCGGTTATACTTGGAATAGTTACATATGTGTTTCCCACAAGTTCTTTATTAAGGTTATTTACTGTGCTGCCAGCAGCAAGTGACCTGTACTGGCTAAGCATTTGTGGTGTACCAAGTAGATGACAAAGGAAAGTTAAGTCAAAGACTCCATAGGTGTTTCTTATGAGCAACCAGCCGTCGTGAATACAGCCATCTATGCCCATTATATAGGGCTTTCCGAAACTCATAGAGTTGGAAAGAATTAAGTCACCCGGATGAACTTCTCTCGTTTTAGACAGTCCTTCAGGTCGGATTTTCTCAGCGGTTTTGGTTATGTAATTTCCTTGTGTTGGAGCATCACCAATCTTAATCCAGTTCAACCCATTTGGTGCATCCGTTATGAAATCGTCAATCGGTCTTGGTGAACCTCCTCGTTCTATTTGTACCAATTCTGAGAACTTACGCTGTTCCCAAGAAGAAGTATTTCGCTTTTTATTTGCGGTCAGGATAAGCCTGCCTGCCCTTGCGGTAAAAGAAATGCACTCACGCTGATGAAGGGTGATAAGGTTGTCAAGCTGCTGAAATACTGTCCAATCATCTTTTGCTCATCAAGTGATGGAAGTGAAACGGCTATTTCCATAACCTTGTTTTTTGAAATATTGTATCGTGAGATACCTTGTGCCAACAAAATAATCTTTGCTCTTGTAGACTCAGAGCGTAGCATATACGCAAGATAGTAGCTGTCTATTTTTTCTAAAGGACGAAAGCCGAAGCAAAAGCTGTTAAGATAAGTTTTTCCCCGTTTTTCAAGCAGAATAGAGGACATTCCTACTTCTTCGGGTGTTTCGGACGAAGTGGTAAAAAACACATCTCCAACTTCAACTTCATTTTGCTTAGGGTCGATTTCTATCGGTTCGGTCATTTCTGGATTGCTGATGGGATTTGAAAAGACATTCATATAAGTCACAAATCGAGCCTGTCCGTGACCAAAATCGTCTTTTGTTTTTCCCGATAAGCCTGTGTATGTTTGCCCCATCTCTCCGAGCTTACGCTGTTCCCAAGAAAATGTTGAAGCGGTGAAGATCATAGAGATAAAAGCCTGAAAAAAGCCGAATAAAAATACACATTTACGCTGATGAAGGGTGATAAGGTTGTCGAGGACTGAAAAGAACGCTGAAATACTTTCCTGCTCAATGCGGGAAGGAAAACATACCGGACCTTTCAAGGCGTTCTCAGCGGATACTTTCATATCATTCTTTGCACCCTTATTGACCAATGGATGCATATAGTTATTCATTCGTGCGTGCTGCTCAAAATACACTTGAATGAAGTCCGAAAAAGCATTTTCCTTTGGATGATAAACGGCATACAAAGTTGAAACAATGCCTGGTTTTCCTTTGTTTGTCTTGATTATTCCATACGGATTAGAGTTAAGAGGTGACTTTGTATATACTACATCACCCGTCTGAACAACACCGTAATTTGATACTGATGCACCAGCGAAAGAACGACCTTGAAACTCAATCTGATTAACTATTCCATAGTCGCCTGAAACGGACAAAACATCAGACCTACCATATATGTTGCCAGTGTTCTTTTCGGCGGAAACAGTAAGGTAATCTTCTAACTTACGCTGTTCCCAAGAAAAATCAAAAGAGCCAAGGAAACACCTTGGCTCTCTTGTTAAGACCGCATATTTTTTCATTTTTCGGCTTGCTTTAGCGGTGATGGCACTCATTACGGCATATCAACCTCAAATCCACCGGTAAGAATGAACTGCCGCAAAAGCTGATCCGTTTTCATATTGACCTTGGGCGGAATCAACTTGGTTTGTTCATATGCTTCAAAGAACGCTTTTGCTTTGGTCTTATCAACGCTCTTTTTCAGCTCGTCAAACCTGCCAAACTCATTGATAGTCGCTTCATTCAGGTTAAGCCCCATCATATTCCTGAGTTTATCCTCATCAAGACCGAAGATGGTTGCAAAACGGTGAATTTGGTCATCTTTTGCTCTAAACTGATACTCCGTGATGTAGTCACGAAGCGTTTTTCCGTCCTCGGCAATGACATCGCCTCGCTCAATGTCGTGCAGAAAGATATTTGCGTATTTCTGCTCCTCTTGCGTTAGGGCAGCAAAAGTCTTGTGAAGTTCTGCCTTTGCTTGCTCAATAGATTCCTCGGAAGAACCTTCCTGTCGAATCAATTTGAGGTACTTATCGAAACGACTGTTCATATAATCGGCATCAATAACCCCTGTGTCAATTTCAGTCAGGTATCCAACAAGATCGTATGGTATATCTATGTCTTGTGATCCGGGATCATCGGGAGAAGCAGCGGAAAGCTCTTTATAACGCTGTGCCAAAATCAAAAATGCGTTCTCATCGAACTCCATTGTAATTTCAATCGAATTACCGCTTTCCTCGTCCTTGAATGAGTAGGTGTGTTTGTCCCACCTAAATCCTTGGATTTTAGCAGCTTCAAGGTATCCGTTGAAATCTCTAAACAGCGAGGCGAACTTAGCTCTTACGGTTCCGTCCGCAGGCAGCTTTTCAAAGTCAGGGATACCAGCATTCTTGAACAAATAGGCAATATCATCAAACACAGCGTTGAGCTTTCCGAGGTTGTAAGACAGTTTTTCAACGAACAGCCCTATCGGTCTATCGCCGGAATAGAGCTTAACAGCTTTGCTCACATTCTGCTCCATCGTATGCGGCTTGCGATAATATCTGATGATGCCAAAAGGCTTATCGGGTCCGAAAAGTCTGTTGGTTCTGGAAAATGCCTGAATGATGTTCTCATACTCCAGTATCTTGTCCATATACAGCGTGTTGACCCACTTAGAGTCAAAGCCGGTAAGCATCTGATCCACTACAATCAGGAGGTCGAGCTGCTTCTCAGGCTCTCTTTCGACCCGCTTATATTGCTCTTTGTGGGCAAGGCGTAGAGAAAGGTCTTTTTTGAAGCGAGCGTGTGTAGCAATCGAAAAATCCTGACCAAACATCATATTATAGTCAGTAAGAATTTCGATTAAGCCTTGCTCTTTATAGAAAGCAATCGGCTGCCCTCTGTATTCTTTGTAGTCACCATCTTCATTGCTGATATTGGGGTCAAAAAGGCAACTGATCCTAAGTTTCGGCATTGCAGCCTTCAGCAGTCGATAGTAGTCTATTGCTTCGGGGATGCTGCTCGTTGCAAAGATTGCGTGGAATTTCCCGTTGTGGCTCAAGGTAAGCCAATTTTCCTGAATATCCTCAACAACCTTGCTTTGATGCTCCGAGGAAAGGTACTGAGTCTTTGGAAGATAATCTTCAATGCCCTTGACCCACTTTCCGTCATCGCCCAAGAAGCCCGCCATCTTGACGGTGGAGGAGTCCATATACTCATAGAATATTTTTGCCTTTTTAGGATCGCTGATTGCTTCTTCTTCGGTTGCTGCTTTTGCTTTTTCCAAAGCAACCACCTTGCGGACATCCTTATCACGGAAAGTCAGGACTTTATAAGGGTCAAATCCAAGCACATTCTTATCCCTGATACCATCAGCGATGCTATATCTATGGAGTTCATTGCCAAAAACATCTGTTTGGGCATTGTTTTTCTTTGCATTCTCCTCAAACACCGGTGTGCCGGTAAAGCCAAAGAAGATGGCATTGGGAAATGTTTCCTTGATGATGGATAGCATATCTCCAAAAGTTGAACGATGAGCCTCGTCAACAATAAAAACAAGCCGTTTGCCGTTGATTATTTCAATATCGCTTGCATTAAGTCCTCCGTCCTCATCTCGGATATTGCTCATCTTCTGAATAGAGGTAACAATTAGGGTATCTGCCGTTGCGTTGCTTTTCAGCTTAGTCAAAAGGACATATGTGTTCTCTGTTGCCTGCACGGTTTCGTTCTCGTCCGCAAATGCCCGATATTCCTTGAGCGACTGCGTTCCTAACTCAATACGGTCGGTAAGGAAAATAACCTTATCAGCATCATTGGAGTTTGCAATCAACTGAGCCGACTTAAAGCTCGTCATCGTCTTACCTGAGCCGGTGGTATGCCAAATGTAGCCGCCACGCTGCTTACCGCTATCCCACTTCGTTTTAGACACAACATCGGAAATTGCGCTGGCTGCGTAATACTGGTAGCTTCGCATTACCTTCAGAACACCGTCAGCATTGTCGGCAACAGTATAAAAACCAATGAGCTGGTGCGCCATAGGGATGGACAGCAGCGAGGAGGCGATAGCTTTCCAATCGTTGATAGGCTCATTATTGAAGTCAGCCCAATGGAAATAGTAATCCGTATTGAACTTTCCGTCAGGTCCGGGATTCGCAAAATAACGAGTTTCTTCAGGGTTCATTGCAACAAACACCTGAACGAGCGAGAACAATCCGGTAAAAACGCCCTCATATGAGTATTTCTCAATCTGATTATATGCTTGACTGACGGGGACACCGCTGCGCTTCAGCTCAATATGTATGACTGGCATACCATTGATGAGCAGCATCAAATCGCCACGACGGTCATTCAGCATTTTTGACTTGCTCGGAAAGACTGGTTGCTGTACGATCTGATACCGGCTCTGTCCAGCGGCGATTTCTCTGCGATCATATATTTTCAAGCTGATTTCAGTGCCAAAATGGAGCTTGTCGTCAGGGTTATCACGCTTGATGGACACAGTTTTTCCGTTGATAAAGCCATTGAGTTTTAACGGGGTTCTAAGTTCCGTGATCTGCTCAATAATCTGCTGCATTTCGCCATCCGTAAGAGGATAGTTATTCAAGCGGTCAATTCCACGATTGTTATCATACAGGATCTTTGCCCAATTTCGGATGAGGTCTTGCTCGGTTGGGTTCTTGATAACTTCTTTTTCCCAGCCTTTATCCGCCAAGACTTTAATCAGGGCTTCCTCAAAGTCCGCTTCTTTTTGGAATGTCATTCGATTTCCTCCTTCCTGCGATATTGATGTCACACGAACATCTTTTCAAGCATAGATTTCTTGATATTTTGGAGCTTTTCCAACTCACGCTGATGAAGGGTGATAAGGTTGTCGATGGCGGCAAAGAATTGCCCAATAATCTGTTGCTCGTCGTGTTTCGGCGCAAGCACATCAATATCGTTTATTGCTGTTTTGGATAAACTCGGTACACCAGTTGACTCATCTTTCTTTTTCCAGTCGATGTTTTGAAAAATATCAAAAGCATAATTCAGGTCAACTTTTTCTCTTGGAATGGCATAAAACAGCGTATCTACTGTCCAAAACGGGGCTTTAAGGATATACGGTCTATCGATTGTCCCTTTTCTGCCAATGCCAATCGCATCCCTATCATACGATAATGCGTCGTTCACGCTAAGCATATATCCGCCCGTTCCATAAACGGGTATAGTGCCTTCCAACAGATGTTTATAATCTCTGCCACTGCAAACATCAACAAGTTCCCCCAGCTTACGCTGTTCCCAAGAAAAATCAAAAGAGCCAAGGAA
>ENA-OOVX01000201-OOVX01000201.1-human-gut-metagenome-genome-assembly--contig:-NODE-201-length-17370-cov-1.530580_pt1 | contig 17370 bp, 10 predicted proteins | sample MGYA00241401_ERZ501309 | MGnify/ENA primary metagenome ERZ501309 (study PRJEB25962, sample SAMEA2042282) | human gut metagenome | biome: human gut; feature: human-associated habitat; material: faeces... | reverse complement strand
GCAAAACCGACATCAGGTTTATGTGGCTGCTGCAAATATGACTTGATTTTGCAACAGCCCCTTTTTTATTTTTTATAAAGAATCTTTGACTGAGCTGCGATAGACGATGGAACGGTTATTGATGCCGAATCCGTGCGTGTGCAGCGAAAAACATGCACAGAGCAAACCGACTTAAAACGTATCCTTGCCGCTGATCCAACGGATATAGTCTTCCGATTCGGCAAGCCCGAGACGGCGCTGCATCGCAAGGGAAACATCATTATCGAAATAAACCTGTCCGTAAACGGTCCATCCTCTGTCGGCATGATAGTTGTTCATGTGCGACACAAGGGCACTGCCGACGCCGCACCGGCGATATTTTTTAAATACTTCAAGCATTCCGACGCTGCCGTCGGTGTGCATTCCGATGAAGCCGGCAAGTGCTCCGTCAACCTCGGCACCGAACATCAGCCCGTGTTCAATCGTTGCAGCTATTTCTTCCTTGGATTCAAGCTTATAGTGCGCGGCAACTTGGGGAAGATCGTCCGTTGTCAGTTCCCGAATCGGAAAAGAAGATTTCGCCTTGTGCCGCTGCATGGAGTAGCGGCAGAATTGCTTGCAGGGTTTTTCGACAGAAAAACCCTTTCGTTCGCAGCGAATTGCCTCAAAAGCAGCTTGCCCGTGAACAACGCAAACCCGCATTTCGGAAACCTCGCGAAGGGCAAGCCTTCCGGCTTCAACGGTTGCAGCCCAAAGCATGTAAGCTCCGCATGAGTGCTTGATAAGCACCGCATCCTTATTGGAAAAAATAAGGGCGTCAACATTGCCGCGGCGGAAAGCCTCCTGAATATCAATTGTCAAAACACCCTGCTCTTTCAGCACATTAACAACTGTTACGACGTTTCTGCATCTTCTTCTTTTGCTCATTATGCGCGGATTCCTTCCGAGTTAAGTTTATTAAAGAGTATCGAAAACAATTCGGAGAACAAAAAATATGAGAGCCGTGTCCTGATGCAGGTTTGTCCTGCGTTTGCCCAAAAATCAGGGACGGTCAGCCGGAGTTTTGTCGAACGTACCGTTCGTATCATTGAGCTGCGTCCTGACAACGTTTTTTGTACCGTCATTCCCGTCTGCAATGTCTTTGCCGGTGTTTGAACTGTTGTTTCCGCAGTCAACTTTGCTGCTTCCGGGGCGGGGCAAACTGACCCTGTCGGATTTTTCGCAGACCGAACTTCCGCCGGCTTTCGCCGATGTGCCGCCGATTTCCGCCGATTCGGAGTTAAGGGCAACGACGGGGATTTCCCCGATTGCATCGTAGCCGGAGTCCGATATCTGCTCAAAAGGAATATCAACTGTCGGAGCTGTTCCGATGGGAGCAGCATAAACCGGTGCGGTTTCAGCAGGCGAATTGTCGATGTAAGGAACACTGACGACAGGCAGCGTACCGTCTTCGGACGGTTCGGAATCGCCCGAGCTGATAACGGAAGGTATCCATGGGGCAGGTGCGGCCACGACAGCAGCGGTTTTCCCGCTCGTGCCCGTTATCTGTCCGGAAAGCTGGTTAAAGAGCATTTCAGCGGTTGCCTGCTTAAACCCGAAGAAACGAACGCGCAAGCATGTGCCGCTTGTTATCTGCCAATAGTAAACAATATCCACGCCGTTGGAAAACGAACCGACCTGGCCGACAGAGAGCTGATACGGCGCGACATCAACAACTTCGCAATCGTAATAAAGGCGGTTGCCGTTTGCATCAAAACCTTCGGCAGAAATGCGCAGGGAATCGTTATCAACCTTTTTGTGCATTTCGGAAGGAAGATTCTGCGGGAACATGTTTGTGTTTTTTATCGCCTCATCGGCGACGGTTCCGGCGTTTTGAAAACTGTCATATCCGGACGGCAGGTTCATCGGATCGGAAAACGGTTCGGGTGTTGCCCCTGCATTCGGCGTGAGGCCTGCACTGACCTGCGGATCTTTTGTGCAATCGTTGATTTTTCCGATGGTGAGTGCAAAAACAGAATGGCCGCGCCTGCTGCCGTCAGCGCACGGATTCGGCGTATGCGCTGCATTTTGGACTTTCGGCTGCTCTCAACAGCGCGCAGACGAATCGATTCGAAATCAATCTCGGCCGTGCTTTCGTTTGCAGCCCAACGAAGAAGCTCGTCAATTGTGCGGGAACTGTCAAATTCCGTGCATGTGTCGGCGGAATGATTGGAATCCGCTGCTTCGAGATTCACCGTATTCGAACAGAAATAATCATTTTTTCTTCCGCTTTTTTTCATCCGCTGCCTCCTCCCCGAGCATAACCGCAAGCCGCTTTCTTGCCTTCATAAGCCGCGATTTAACCGTTCCTTCGCTGATGCCCGTGCAAGCCGAAATTTCGCGAACGGTCATACCGGCGTAATAGTGCAGCAATATGACTTTGCGGCTCGTTTCGTCAAGTTTGTCGATCGCACTTCGAACTTTTGCCGCTTTTCGGCGCCTTTCAACTTCCTCATCGAGCGGGAGGGCTGAATCCTCGATATCCTCGCTTATCGGCGCATCAACCGGCGTTTCGTGTTTTGCACGGCGCAGATGATCAAGCGCGATGTTTGTGGACACGCGGTAAAGCCAGCTTTTCAACTGTCCGTCGTCAAGACCGGCCAGCCTGCCGAGATTGGAAAGCACACGTTCAAAAGCAATTTGCGTAATATCTTCCGCCGTCTCCCTGTTTGGCACAACACGATATGCCGCCCAGAAGACAAGGCGTGAATAATCACTATATATGCTGTCGAAACTGCGGTCGGACAATTTTTGTCTCCATTCATATAACGCAATTCGCGCCGATTCGGTTGCGTTATCTTTCAAAAAAATTTTTGCTGCGGAAAAAATCCGAAGGATAATACTCGGAGAAGCGGAAAATAGCTGCTTCTCCGTTTATAATTTTAACACAATTCGCGCATCTTTGCAAACTGAATTTTTACTTTTGACAAAAGGCATGGGTACTGAAATGCAGCCGAAAAGGCCGAATGCTATTTGTCGGATCCCGATGCAGAGCTTTCAGGCTCCGAATCCGAAAACGCTTCGGGAGTGCCTCCGGGGGTGCTTTTTTCATAAAGCAATGGGAAATATTTTTTATCGGTAATGCACATTGCGGCGGCACAGAGTATGAGAAAAATTCCCGCAATGCCGATAACGAGCCACGCGGAATCAAAGCCCGAGGTGTCCACAAGCTTGCCGATAAGCAGGTTGCCGACTCCGGAAAAAGCTCCGGATGCAATGGATATTATCGAGTTCATCCTTCCCCAATGCGTTGAGGGAATGCGCCGCGTCACATAGGGCTGCACGCCGATGGTGTTGAATACTTCACCGATGGTGAAAACAGTCATTAAAACGAAATACAGCGGGATGATTCCCTGAACGAACCGATAGCAGAACAGCCCGACAACTATCAGCGTTTCGCCCAGAAGTATCTTTCGAACATCACGAATCCGCCCGAAAAAGGTCGTTACAACGGGTGTTGCAAGGATTACAACGAGGGCGTTGACGCTTGTCATAACGCCGAATATTTCCGCGCCGTAAAGCGCACCCATGTTAAGCGGAAGGAGGTAGTTGAATTGAGCATACACAAACCCGCCGATTCCCGCAACAAGCAGATATATAAGAATCGTTTTTCTTTCACGCAGAAGCGAAAAAACACTCACACCTTCACGCTTTTGTTCGTATGCGCTGATGTTCTTTTTCGGTATGCTGAGCGTTTTGACAAAGAAAAGAATCGGCAGCGTTGAAGAAAGCGTTGCAATGCCCGTGATAATGAACGCAAGCCACAGATAGTCTTTGAACAGAAAACCGCCGATCGTGGGCGCAAGCACAAGCCCGAGGTTCATTCCGAGATACTGAAGGCTGTATGCCTTTTCCCTGTCCTCTCCGTCACTCAGATCGGCAATCAGTGCATCGTATGACGGGCCCTCGATGGTTGCAAAAACGCTTGCAACATAAAACAGTCCGATGCTGTATGCCGAAAGCGGAATCAGACCGCAGATGATATAACAAACAACCGTTACCAGATCGCAGATGACAATGACGTTCTTGCGGTTGCGCTTGTCCGCAAGCCTGCCGCCGAGCAGAAGCATCGGAAACTGCAATATCGACATTGCAAATGAAATGCCCGCAATAAGAGTTGCATCATAGCCGAGCTTGTTTTCAAGAATCAAAGTCAGCAACGGCCAGATAAGCGAGCCCATGCTTGTTACGATTCGTCCCCAGAAAAGGATATATATCTCCTTTCCGAGGTGTTTGTACTGTTCCAAAAACTTCAGTTTCATTTCTATGACCTACTCCGTGTTAATGCTGCGAAAACCCGGGAACGGAAACCGCATTTGCAGGTTTTATCTTCCGCAGTGCTTTTGCTTTTTATTTGCCTGCCGCAGGGCAAACACCGACAGACCCCGTGCCGACGGAAAAGTTTCAAAGCAGTTCCTGCCGAAAGCAGCCGTTTAAGCTAAATCCGAATCGGGTCGGGATTTCGTGAGGCAAGGAACGGACAGCCAAACGGCGGCAGCCGATCCCGAAAGGGGCTTTCGAACTGCCGGAAGGAACAGGGGGTCATCCTTGCTTTGTATATTTAGTTTTGAGGAAATATCTCGCAGAATAAAACAAAAATCGCAAAAATTCCTCCGAATTTATTATATCACTTGTGATGTTCGGTTTCAACAGAAAAAGAATGCGGAAAAGGCAGCCGACACGCAAACCCTGCATGAAGGCTGCCTTACGAACGTTGAATTTGAATGAGAAAAGCCGATTGCAGCGCAGCAATTATGCAGTGCAGCAGTTATGCGGTGCCGCAGCTATGCGGCTGTTATAGGGGACTGAGAAGGATCCTGAAGCTTTATTTCGGGTTTGCAAATCAAATTACCGTTCTCATCCGAAATTTCGAATGACACGGCAATTTCCCAAATTGCGGAAAGCTCGGTTTCAAGTGAAGCCGCATCAATTTCAATTTCAAAAAGCATACGATCATCACTTCGCAGAATTTTTGAAAAACTCACACATTCGACGGGCCGCCCGTTGATGAACAAACATTTTTCAAAGCTTGAAATGCTTATCGTCTTCCCGCTTTCGTTTTTGACGTAAACGAGGATAAGCGGATTTTTGTTTGCAAGATCAAAGTTCTCAATGGGTCCGGCAACCAACATGCAAACTCCGTTTTCATCATAATTGGCATACTGATTGGAAAAGTCAAAGTTTCCGACTCTGCCGGGAATCGCAACGGAAGCCGAACCGCGTGAAAGAATTTCGGCGTTTTCGTTTGTCAGCGTGATATCAAACTGCACATCCGCAATTCTGCCGATGCTGTATAAAAGCAGCTGTGCTTTCGTGAAAAGCGGAATGCTGATAACAGCATGTTTTTGCGGATGAATACGGAAGGCGGCATGATCAAATTCGTTAAAAACAACAAGGTTGTTGATTTTGATATAACCGATGTTCACCTCTGCGGGCTTGGCAGCGGCGTTTTCAAATTCAAGCAGCACACGGTATTTTTCGTTGACGGTGATGAGCGCGGATGAAGCAAGGCTCAATCCGTCGGATTCAAAACCGGGAGAGTCATTGAAAGCGTTCAACTTATCATAATGAATGGCCTGAGCAATATCGCCTGCAATATAGCCGCTGTAATCATATGCGCCCGGTTCCCGCGGCTGTGCGGAAGCGGCGGACAGGTGGGTAAGCTCCGTAAAGTATTTTTCGCCCGAAGCGGCTGCAATGCGGAATTCAATGTCAATGGAGGAAATTTCCCGAATGCCGTACAGCATCATATCAAGAATCGGCATGTACAGACTGAAATCTTCGGCTTTGCCCGCAGCAAATTTGTGCCTGAAGTCAACTTCAACAAGGCAGTCGTTCACATAAATCGAAACATCGGAAACAAGCAAGTCATCCGCCGATTTATTTTCCGCCGTAAGCTTCAGCACGGCAAAATCATCGATATAAACCAATTCGTTCGCCGAAATCGATATGCGATCATCATCGTGAAGAACCGCCCGGCTGACGGTCGCTGCCCTTGAAAAGGGTTTGGTCGAAAACTTTTTGTATTCGATCGCGGAATCCGTCGGAGTGGGCTGTGCGGTATCGGCCGCGCTCGGGAGCAGGGTCGGACTTTGCGACGGGAGCGAATCCTCTCCCCCGTTTGCGCCGGGCGTGTCGCAGGCGAAAAAGCTCAGCAGCATAATGAGCGCAAGAAGAGCGGCGGCGGTTTTTTTGAACATGAGTGCTTCCTCCGTGAATTTGTTTGCAAAAAATCAATCGGCCTGAAGTGAATTGCCGACTTAAGCCTGCGGTGTGCAGCAGGGGTAAGCGGAACTCATTCGGAGCATTTCCGAAACCGATGTTGTATCGCGGGTCTATTATATCATTTAAGACGGGCAGACGCAAGTGAAGGAACATTTTCACGCCTTAACTTTTTAAAAAAACGATTAAAGGTATTCGGACAAAGCAAACGGCGGAGCCGAGCCTTTTGGAAAGCGAAACATCGTGAACGCTCCCGATGCTTGACACGGCCGCAGGCGGGTGGTACTATATCGGTGGTGCAGGCATACGGCAGGCGGAAAAAACGGAACGGAGAGGGCAAACAATGGCATACAAAAACTCACGGCAGAATGCGGCCGAAACAAAAACTTCATCCGAAAAAAACGAAAAGAAGCTTAAAAAGCTTGTTTACGGGCTGCGCATCGGTGCGGCGGCATATTTGCTGTTGGCGTTATTCGGTGCTGCTGCCGTGAGCGCAAGCGGAGCAGCGGCATCAGCGGATTGGAACACGGTGAGCAGGCTGTCCGAAATCATCGCTGCGGTTTTCTTTCTTATCTTCGGCGGTTCAATATTGGCAAACGCTTTCCGCAGGCGCAATTATATTTCCCCTGATTTGAAAAAACTTTTCGAACAGGGAAAGGTCACGGAAAAATATGTGCGCACAACTCCGAAAACAAACTTTGTCTGCCGCTGCGTATTCTCCGGAATTGTTATTGCTGCGGCATCGGTTCTGCTGATAACGGCGATCGTTCGGCTGTTTTGAATTGCAGAAGATTGCTGCGGAAAGCTCCCCAAAAAAGGCAGCCGCTTCGGTCGTTGTTCATAAGACAGTAAAATAGGCAAAAGGCGTGACAAAGGGGGGCACGGCTTTTGCCCTGGGTGTGCAGGGATAGCCGCAAAGCGGCGCAAGGGATGCAGCCCTTGTTCGGAGCAAAGTGACGTAAAACACCCCGGACACCCAAGTGTCCGGAGTGTTCAGTCTCACAGAACGCACATACGGGGGATACCCCGTATAGAAGTGCGCCCTTTTCTCAAACTCGCTAAAGTGTATCCAAAACCTTTCTGATATTATTCTCGTTTGGAATAACGGTGTTTATATCCACTTGCGGATGCTCTTTGACATAATCTGTCAGAAAGTCAAGCAAATTTTCTTTCGTTTTCATATAATCATCAATAATTGTCTGGTCGTCAAAACCCAACTTCTTCAGTATGATTGCTGACACAATACCTGTCCTGTCTTTTCCTGCTCCGCAGAAATATAGAACATTGCTTTTTGCATCCAGAATCGTTTGAATAATCTTGTCCATCTGTTTATCCAGCATCCCCAGGTAAACAGATGCTACTTCCTCGGGTGAATTGGGTGTGTCGCCTCCGCCGGTTACCGGCATATGATAAAATGTGAATCCATCTTCTGTTTCGAGGCGACAGGGTTTTCGCTCATATTCTTTCTTTTCCCGTAAGTCTACAACCGTGGTAACATGGTTTTGCAGTAGCCATTCTACTTCTTCGTCCGTCAGTTTTTCAGGGCAATCACTTCTGATGAAACGCATATCTCCGGTCGGTAACGGTCGGGTATTCAATGTAGATTGCAATAATGAAGGCATTTCTATTCCTCCTCAAATTCCGATTAGCAGGTCTATTCGGTTCCATATTATCACATAACAGGGTAAAATACAAGAACAGCCACAGCAGAGCAAACTACTGTGACTGTTACTGTCTTATGAACACCGCCCCTTATTCGGCTGTTTTTTGTTTTTCGGCGGCGCATTTTCGACACATAATATGTGCAGCCGTACCCGTCTTACGTTATTGTAAGGCACGCTGAAAGCTGTTCGTAAGGTTTTTAATTTACAATAAGGGGTATAATCAGCAGCAAAGCGGACAGCGGGCGGAAACCCGCTGTCGGATCGGAGGCAAAAATGGAGTGTTTGAAGCTGGCGTGGCAAAGCGTTTGCGGAAAAAAGCGCAGCAGCGTTCTTATGAGCGTTATCCTGGCAATATCGTTTGCATTTGCGGTTATCACGCTGTCCGTTTCGGGAAGCATGATAAAAACAAACGATGTGTTCAGAAAAACGACCTACGGCGAGTGGCAGTTGATTCTGCCGGGCATCAATTCAAAGCTTAAGGGTGCAGCCGCAAACAGCGACTGGCTGGATGAACTCGGCGTCATGAATGTTTACGGAACAATCGGGGAGGACGGCATCGGCACAGTGGACGAAACGCTGAAAAAACTCGGCCACATTACGGTTAACGAAGGCAGATTTCCCGAAAGTGACGGCGAAATCGCGATGGAAGCGGATCTTTTGAGCAAACTCGGCATCGATTACACCCTTGGACAGGATGTCACGCTCTCCGTCAGCATTGCGGCGCGGGAAAACTCCGCATTGGGAACGTCGCACCCCGTCAACGTTGTCAGAACATATCAGCTTGTCGGCATTATTAAAGAATACACGGATGTTTGGACTTGGGCAACGAAGCCCGTTTGCGAACTTGACGGCACAAGTTCACGCGCCGAAAGCGGAATTTCCGCAACCCTTTGCAGCGCACTCCTGACGGAAAATGCGTGTGCAGAAATTGTGCGGCAGGCGCAATTGCAGGCGGAGGCCTTTAATAATGCAGAGAAGGAGCAGGGATCGGATCTGCGAATAAAGCTTTGCGATGCACCGACAACCAATTTTTTCTGCACCGGGTTCGATACGGACAAAACAAACTTTATTGCAAGAGTGTATCAGACCGTGGGCAGCGTTCCGCTTGCATTCAATGCAACAAAGTTTGCGCAGCAGGAGACTCAAACATACAACATTTTCTTTACGGCATTGATTTTTGCCGTCACGCTGCTTGCGGTTGTCTGCGTCAACATAATGCAGATGCAGAAACAGATAAGACAGATTGCGCTTTTCCGCAGCATCGGCGTAACAAAACGGCAGCTCCGGCAAATGCAGATTTTTGAAATGCTGTTCATCTGCATTCCTTCGGTTGCCCTCGGCATTTTACTCGGCGCGGGCGGCACATGGCTGCTGCTTCGCACGGCGCTGTTCAAAAACGGCGCGGAAATTCTTGTTGATATCCCTTTCAAACAAGTGGGGCTCGCCGTGCTTTGCTGGCTGTTCGGAATCATTCTGATGCGGCTGATCGTTTTCCAAACCGCTCTGCATCAGCCGCTGACGGGCAGGCTGCATGTTGCACGGAAAAAAGCGCGCCGCATTGCGGCGGCAAAGCGTGTGCTGACCGTTGCGCTCGCTTCCCTGTTCTGTGCGGCAGTGTTTTTCATGGCGGTGGAATCCGCATCGCCTTTGAGCAATAAACATGAAACGGAACGGTTCCCCGCATATCAAATCTATTGCAGCAGCGATTTTGACTACGAAAACGATGTGATGCATGAACACCTGATTCCCGAAAAGGCAGTTGAGCAGATGCGCACAATTCAAGGCATGGTGCGGGTCGATCCGTACATACTTATGGAAGTTGAGCTGAATTATGCGGGTTCGGAATCCTCCCCTGCGTTTGCCGCTTCGCGGGCGTCGGACAAAGCGGAGCTTCGCGACGGATACTATTATGTGCCGTATGATGACGGCATACACTCAAATCTGTATGCATACCCCGAATTCATAACGGACAGGCTTCTTGCACGCGATGATGTTGAACTTGATCTTTCGGCATTCGACAGGCAGGCTTATGAGCGGGGTGAACAGGTTCTGCTTTTTGCGGTGCGCGGTTCGGACGGAAATATCATGATTAACTATGGGATGTATGACGATGAACTGCGCGAAACATACGGGGATATTGACAGCATCGGAATAAAGCCGGGCGACAAAATTGAACTTTCGTTTTACGGAGCGGCGCAAAAAAACTATATAGGGGACGAAAGCGAACATTCGCTCAAAACTTTTTCCTATACGGTCGGCGGAATCGTTTATTGTTCCGATATTTCAACATCCGTTACCGAAATAGAAGTCAACGGAGCAAGAACTTTCAACATTGCCGCTTCAACCGCATTGATTAAAAATGCTTTTGCAGAGCTGACGGATGAATTCCGCGATCACATCGTTGACGGCAGTTATGTAATGAACGGGGATTTTGCTTACACGGGCGCATTTTGCTATGCGGATATCCGCTCCGGATACGCTGCAACGGACTATGTGCTTGCGAAAAAGGCGGCGGACCTCGGAGTTCGAATGTCCAACCGCCGCGAGTCGCTTGCGGCGAATCTGCAAACAAGCATTCAGCAGATAACGCTGATTTTGTCCGTCGGCGGATGCATTGCGGTCATAATGCTGATGCTGCTTATGAACGCGCTCACGCTGGAGGCAAGGGAGCAAATGCGAAACGTCGGAATATTGCGCGCAATCGGCATGTCGGGCAGGCAGGCAGTCGGAAAATTTTCAGGCACGGCGTTAATAAACGGCTTAATTGCCGCAGCGGTGGGCTGGGTCGTGTATGCGGGCTATGCAGTGCTTTCGGCGCGGAGGCTCGTGCAGCAATTCCCGGAAGCGTATAACAGCCTGAATTCCGCACTTACGTCAAAACTGTACGGACTGCAGCGGTTCGGTGCAACCGTTTGGACAATGCTCGGGCTGAGCTTTGCCTGCGCCGCCGTTATCGTGCTGATAAGCCTTGCGGCAAAGGGAAGACTGCTTTGCGGAAGTCCGATTGAAAAACTGAACGAAAACAGAGATTGATTTCGGTTTGGTTCCGCTGTGTTCGGAGCAGCGAAATGCGGACGGAAGCGCGAACGACAAACGGACAAACATAAACCCGCTCCCGGGGACAGCTAACCTCGGGAACGGGTTTTTGCGTTGAAAAAATTTGTTCGGAACGTCAGGCGCAATTATTTCGCATATTCCGTTGCACGGGTTTCGCGAATAACATTGACCTTGATCTGTCCGGGATATTCAAGCTCGGATTCAATGCGCTTAACGATGTCTTTTGCGATAACAACAATATCCGTATCCGAAACGGTATCGGACTTGACCATGATGCGGACTTCGCGGCCCGCCTGAATCGCAAAGCTCTTGTCAACGCCGTCAAAGGAATTGGCAATTTCCTCAAGCTTTTCAAGACGCTTGATGTAATTTTCAAGGGTTTCACGCCTTGCGCCGGGCCTTGCTGCGGAAATTGCATCCGCCGCCTGAACGAGAACGGCTTCAACCGTTCCGGGTTCAACATCGCCGTGGTGTGCAAGAATGCAGTGAACAACTTGGTTGTTTTCACGATATTTCTTTGCAAGATCCGCGCCGATTTGGTTATGCGTGCCTTCAACCTCGTGGTCAACCGCTTTGCCGATGTCGTGCAGCAGACCTGCACGCTTCGCAAGCTGAACGTTAACGCCGAGTTCCGTTGCCATAAGTCCGGCAAGGTGCGAAACTTCGATTGAATGCTTGAGAACATTCTGACCGTAGCTGGTGCGGTAGCGCAATCTGCCGAGCAAACGAATAAGCTCATGGTGCAAACCGTGAACACCGGATTCGAAAACGGCCTGTTCGCCCGCTTCGCGGATTTGGGTTTCGACCTCTTTGCGTGCCTTTTCGACCATTTCCTCGATCCGTGCGGGATGAATGCGCCCGTCAAGGATGAGCTTTTCGAGTGCAATTCGCGCAACTTCGCGGCGCATGGGGTCAAAGCCGGAAAGGATGACCGCTTCGGGCGTGTCGTCAATGATGAGATCAACGCCGGTTGCGGTTTCGAGTGTGCGGATGTTGCGTCCTTCCCTGCCGATGATGCGGCCTTTCATTTCGTCGTTGGGCAGAGCCACAACGGAAACGGTGGATTCCGCAACATGATCCGCTGCGCAGCGCTGAATCGCCATTGAAATGATGTTCACGGCGCGCCTGTCGGCTTCGGCCTTTGCTTTGGATTCAATGTCGCGAATGATGAGTGCAGCCTCGTGCCTTGCTTCTTTTTCAACGTTGTTGAGAAGCACGTCCTTCGCCTCGTCCTGCGTCATGCCCGCAACGCGCTCAAGTTCCTGCTGCTGTGCATCATAAAGCTTGCTGACGGAAGCTTCTTTTGCATCGATCGCCTTGATGCGCTTTGCAAGCTGCTGCTCGCGCTGCTCAAGGGTATCCTGCTTTTTGTCGAAACTTTCCTCCTTTTGCTGAAGTCTGCGCTCCGCGCGCTGCAATTCGCTCCGCCTTTCTTTGCTTTCCCTCTCATTCTCGGTCTTAAGGCGGTAGACTTCTTCTTTCGCTTCGAGAATGGTCTCTTTTTTCAGTGTTTCGGCGCGCTTCTGTGCGTCGGTGATCATTTTTTTGACCATCTCGTCCGCCTTGGCGACCTTGGATTCTGCACTGTTCTTGTCATATATATTTTTTACGAATACTCCGCCGCCTGCGCCGAAAATGGCAGCAGCGACCGGAAGAATTATATATAAAGCATCAAAAGCCACAGAATTTCACCTCCGATTTATGTTAATGTGTCGCAGCGGTGCCGAGAATACGGCAGCATATAGACACTCCATCCTATTATACAAGTGCATTAAACCGATGTCAAGTGTACAAAAACGCGTACAGCATAAAAACGAAATAATATCCGGTATATCCGTTCCGGAAACGGCAGTTACGCACTTTCGCTATAATAAAGGAAGTGATTCTTTGCAGAACATCGGAGGAACAGAAAAATGCATAAAAACGGAAAAACGGAGCATTGCGGAGGGAGGCAATACGGCTATGTTCGCGTTTCAAGCAGGGAACAGAACGAAGCGCGGCAGCTTGCGGCAATGCGCAACGCGGGAATTCGGGCGGAATATATATTTGCGGACAAGCAGAGCGGAAGGGATTTTGAACGTCCGCAATACAAAAAGCTGCTGCGCAGGCTTCGCCGCGGGGACACGCTCTTTGTGCAGTCCATCGACAGGCTCGGCAGAAACTATCGGGAGATAATTGAACAGTGGCAATACCTGACTTCCGAAAAGGGTGTGAATACTGTTGTGCTTGACATGCCGCTGCTGGATACGCGCCAACGCGATGCCGGTTTGACGGGGCTGTTCATATCGAATCTTGTGCTGCAAATTCTTTCATATGTTGCTCAAACGGAGTGCGAAAACATCCGCAGGCGGCAGGCGGAGGGCATTGCGGCAGCAAAGGCGCGCGGCGTTGCTTTCGGGCGGCACGCAATTGAGATCCCGCCGGATTTTCGTTCCCGTGCGGAAGAACTTGCACGAACGGGGATGAAAAGTGCGGATATTGCGGCGGAATTCGGCGTCAGCAGGTCGCTCTATTACCGATGGCTCGGCCGAACCGCACCGGAGCAGTCCGAAGCGGAGAACAGCCCGCCGCTCACCGAACCGCGTGACATGCAGAACGGCAAATTTCGGGAAATTTCACCCTCCGCACCGAAAAAGGCGTAAAAAATGTGCTTACTAAGAAAATATATTATAAAAATCGGCCTATTGTGCACAAAAGTACACTTTCAAAAACGCTGCATCGAGAGCAGAACGGAGCTGAAAATTTGCAAAACCCGGCCGGTTGACCGCCTGATTTAAATTTTCAAGCCCCTCAGTGCAATAGATTATACACCACAGGATGAACTCAAGTCAATCTCTTAAAGTGTACTTTAATACACGGCACGACCATTGTACCGCTCACCGCGAACCGCATTTAAAAGGCCCTTTGCGCACAGACTGCAAATCGCTTTACTGACAGATTCACGCCGTTCGCGTTCGCAATTTTTTCGATATAACCGCCCGCGGCAAATGTCCGCTCGGGTGTTATATGCTCTTGAGAAGGAGCAAAAACTACCAAGTCCATATCAGTCAGGAGGAACATGACAAATGAAGACAAAGTTCAGAGTGTTTACCGCTTTGCTGCTTGCACTTATGGTGCTTGTTTCGGTGCTGCCCTTGCAGGCTGCTGCCGAAATCGGACAGAGCGGGACTGCGACCCGTGCGGAGGCGGAAAACACCGCCGAAGCCGCACTTTCGGTAAAGCCCATGCTTACATCTTCTTACACTCCGTCGGCGTCCTATCGCAGCGGCAAGTATTATACTCAGCTCTGCAATGTTTCGCTTACGGGCAACCAGCGCACCGACCTTGTGAATGTTGCGCGCAGCCAGCTTGGGTATCATGAGGGGGACAACACAAGCCAACTTCACGGTGAATCAAGCGGCTCAAGCAACTATACCGAATACGGCTATTGGTACGGCACGCAGGTTCAGGGACATTCCGGAGGATCGTATTACGCATGGTGCGCATATTTTATCAGCTGGTGCGCAAGACAGGCGGGCATCCCCACAAGCATCATCAGCAACGCTTCCTATGCATGTGCAGGCAGCGACAACGGCGATTTCAAGAACCTTGATTATTATGCCCGCGGCAGCTATACTCCCAAGGTTGGCGATCTTGTGTTCTTCTGCTGGGAAGGAAACAGCAGCTGCTGGGATCATGTTGAAATTGTTATTGGCGTAGACAGCAGTAATGTTACTACCCTCGGCGGCAATACAAGTACGAATAATGTTAAAAAGAGAAGCTGGAACTTAAGCAATTCGTACATTAGGGGTTATGGTGTGCCGAAATATACATCCGGCTCAACTCCCACTCCTACTCCTACTCCGAGCGGTTCCGTTCAGGATTTGACAAACCCGAAAAACCCCAACAAGTATTCAACGCCCCCTTCCGGCACTTATCTCAACGTTGGTGACAGCGGCACTTATGTACGCTGGCTTCAGGCCTGTCTGAATCAGTGCGGCTACAGCTGCGATGTTGACGGACAGTTCGGATACGGCACGGCCGAAGCACTTAAGAGTTTTCAACGTAAATACGGTCTTACCGTTGACGGTGGTTTCGGTCCCGAATGCAGAACAAAGATTATCGCTGTACTTACGGTGGCAACGCCGAACATATCTGTTGCGAATGTTGAAAACGGGAAGAAAGTAACAATAACAAGCGGCAACGGAGCAACGATTTTCTATACAACGAATGGTTCAAATCCGACTGAAAGTAGCACTAAATACACCGGAGCATTCACTTTGTACGGTTCTGCAACAGTGAAGGCGGTTGCAATGCAGAATTGCAGGTTTAACAGTGGTGTTAAATCAACACAGGTTACAATAGATCGCCCGGGCAAACCTTCAATTAATGCGGTTTGTGTTGCACAACGCGTGTGGATTAAATGGGCACCGACTGCTAATACGCACCATTACGATGTTCGTATTTATCCGGAAGGTTCTCAAACTGAGATAATTTGCGAGTATGGCGTTACAAACAGCTATATGGCGTTCGAACTTCCTGCGGGAAAATACTATGCGAATGTTGCTTCATGTAATCAAAACGGATCTGTTTACACGTTTAGCGACAGCACATCAGTATTTACCGTAACAAATATTACTGATTCCAGTTATCAACCGGCGGCAACGGTAACGTCCGGCGGTCATCGCTATGTTCTCTATCCTGACAGAATGGGCAGTTGGCAGGAAGCAAAAGAATTTTGCGAGCGCCAAGGAGGACATCTTGTTACAATCACAAGTGCAGCAGAGCAACAGACGGTTCAATCTCTGTTGCAGCAGTACAGTTCAGATGCGAGTTGCTGGTTGGGCTGCAAACTTATGAACGATGGCAGTTGGATGTGGGTTACAGGCGAAGCCTTTGACTACACCAATTGGAGAACAGGTGAACCTAACAATAGTAGCAATGATGAAGGTTATGGAATGGTTGTTGGGGACTACAATGGACAGTGGAATGATGTTGCAATGACTACCGGCAGCTATAACTTGTGCGTTGTTCTTGAACTTGAGTTAACTTATCATACAGTCACATTCAAGGATTGGAACGGAACGGTGCTGAAGACGCAGCAGGTTGAACATGGTAAAGCGGCAACAGCTCCCGCAAACCCGACCCGCACGGGCTATACCTTCACCGGTTGGGACAAGGCATTCACAAATGTTACCGCAAACCTCGTAGTTACGGCACAGTATGTGCAGAACGAACCGGTTTCAACACCCGTGCCGTCCGATGTCCCGCAGATTGTTGTTGAAAGCAAAACAACTTCCGCAGGCTCAACCGTTGCGGTTAATATCAGCATTGCGAATAACCCGGGTATTGTAACCATGGGAATTCAGGTTGCATATGATTCGAATCTAACGCTGCTCAGTGTTAGCGATACAGGATTGGTTCCGGGACAAATGTTCAGCACAGAGATTGAGAATCCTCAACCGTTGTATTGGGCAAATCCGACAGCGACGGCTGATTGTACGGTTAACGGCAAGATTGCAACTCTGACCTTTAAGGTTGCCGATAACGCTGAGGAGGGTGAGTACCATATCAGAGTAAGTTATGATTACGATAACTATGATATCTACAACCAGTCAGGAGAAGCGGTTCAATTCGCAACTGTAAACGGTACATTGACTGTAACTGATGTAGTTTACGGCGATGTAAACGGGGACGGGAAAGTGAATAATCTTGACGGCATGGTACTCATGCGTCACCTTGCAAAGTGGCCTTCCTACCCGGCTTCGATGATTTCACCCGGTGCTGATGTAAATGCCGATGGCAGGATAAATAACCTCGATGGCATGATTCTTATGCGTCACCTTGCAAAGTGGCCGGCATACGCCACTTTGCCGTACAGCAGTCAGAAAGGTATCGTTGCGGTCCGACCGGACAATATCACGTTTGAGAACGAACCTACAATAGTTGTGGGTAATGCTGAAGCTGCCCCGGGAGAAACCGTTCGTATCCCCATTGAACTTGCCAATAACCCCGGTGTGGTTGTCATGGGAATTATGGTTGGTTATGATGAAAACCTTACCTTGCTCGGTTTTGAGGACACTGGATTACTTCCCGGACAGCTGCACAGTACGGTAATCGAGAATCCGCAACCCCTGTTTTGGGGAAATACCACATCTGGAAACTGCACTGAAAACGGTGTAATAATCTACCTTGAGTTTAAGGTTGCAGATGATGCGGCTCCCGGCACGTACAGCATAACCGTAACCTACGATTATGAGAACTATGACATTTACAACTATGATGGTGAACCCATAGAGTTCGCTATCCAAAACGGCGCTGTCACTGTTGCGGCCGCACAGCCCGAAATGCACACCGTAACTTTCAAGGACTGGGACGGAACGGTGCTTAAGACTCAGGAAGTGCAGCACGGCGGCGACGCAGAAGCACC
>ENA-OOVX01000194-OOVX01000194.1-human-gut-metagenome-genome-assembly--contig:-NODE-194-length-17914-cov-4.676858_pt1 | contig 17914 bp, 10 predicted proteins | sample MGYA00241401_ERZ501309 | MGnify/ENA primary metagenome ERZ501309 (study PRJEB25962, sample SAMEA2042282) | human gut metagenome | biome: human gut; feature: human-associated habitat; material: faeces... | reverse complement strand
AATATTAGAACGTTTCCTATAGATGTGAAAGTTTCAAGAAAACTTAGGAAGAAGTCTGTGGTATTATTGGCATGCATCGTAACTATCCTGAGAGAAGCTCTTTTCGTGTCACATATGGAATGTCATGAAGCTGCATCAATCTTGTTGTGAGAGAAAAAAAAGTTTCTCAGCTTATTTGCCCGAAAATTTGTACAAAACATTTTATTTTTTGTACAAAAAACAAAAAAACGTCGAGACATTTCTGAAACAACATCCCCACGTTTTCAGTCAAAGAATAAATCCTTTTTTATTCGTGTTCGGTAAATAGATAAAAACGATTGATTATCTGCATTGCTTTCATAGATCAGTGCATATCTGAAATCAGCATGTAATCAACTATATGTCAGAATCTTTATTCACACTTTCAGCCCGTTTTACCGGACTGCAATAATCCTTTTTTTAGATTTGAGTGCGTAAGGAATTGTTCACGGACTCAATGTAATCTAAGATTTCCTTTCTTCCCGTTTTCTTTTCCGATGAAGAAATGAAATACGGAGGAAGTTCTTCCCACTGTTCTTTCAGCACTTCCATATATCGGTCGACATTGAATTTTGTCTTTCCACTGCTCTGCTTATCAGCTTTTGTAAAGATAATGGCAAAAGGTACACCGTTTTCTCCCAACCATTCCATAAATTCGAGATCTATTTTCTGAGGTTCCAACCGACTGTCTACCAGCACAAACAGACAAGTCATCTGCTCGCGCTCGAGTACATAATATTCGATGAGCTTCTGAATCTTCTCCATCATCTTCTTGCCTCGCTGCGCATAACCATACCCCGGAAGGTCTACCAGATACCATTCCTTGTTGACGAGAAAATGGTTGATAAGAAGGGTCTTTCCGGGAGTAGAGGAAGTCATGGCCAGCTTAGGCTGCTTGGTCAGCATATTAATGAGGCTGGATTTTCCTACGTTCGACCGGCCTATGAAGGCATATTCCGGCAAGTTGGTCTTAGGGCACATGTCTGCCCTTGAATTACTGACTACAAATTCGGCACTGGTTATTTCCATATTAATCTGTTTTTACTGTTTGCAAAGATAGGATAAAAAGCGGCAATATGAAAATATGACGGTATTTACTCTACTTTTCGAGGAATATCCGGCTTTCGTTGTATATTTGTACAATGAAATATATCTATATCGCAACAGGTTCTCTTTTCTTGACGTTGGGAGTAATAGGCATTTTCTTGCCTGTGCTACCTACGACACCTTTCCTGCTGCTTGCGGCAGCGTTGTTTTTCCGGGGTTCCCCGCGCATGTATCACTGGTTGCTGGCACATAAATACTTAGGACCGTATATTCGGAGTTTCCGCGAAGAAAAAGCTATTCCGCTGCGTGCTAAGATTATATCCGTTTCCTTACTTTGGATTACGGGCTTGCACTGTGTGCTTTTCCTGTTTCCTTACTGGTGGCTGAAGGGAATGATGGCGCTTGTCACCATTGGAGTTACCATTTATATTTTGTCATTTAAAACTCGCTCAGCCCGATGAATAAGCTACATTTTTATAATCGCAAGGAAGCTATAGCCCGTATGAACCGCTTCGGAGCACGAGGTACGGCGTTTTTCTTCCTGATCAATTTTGATGAAACGGAGTGTCTGGTTTCGGAGTTGAAGGATATCTCTCCAGACAGGCTGGCTTTTATTTTTCCCGAAGTTTCGAATGTTTCATTGTCGTCTGCTCCAAAGCCTGAAGCCATTTATTGGAAGTCGGCACCTCAGTCGTATGAAGACTATGTCGGTTCGTTCGATATCGTATATCGTAACTTGTATGCCGGGAACTCGTTTCTGACGAACCTGACATGTGCTACTCCCGTGTCGACCAGTCTTTCTCTGTGGGAGGTATTCGAACACGCTACAGCTCGCTACAAGTTGTGGTACGACAATCGTTTTGTGGTGTTCTCTCCCGAAACCTTTGTGCGTATAGTCGATGGTCACATTTATTCGCATCCGATGAAAGGGACTATTGACGCATCTCTGCCCGATGCCCGCAACTTGCTGCTGAACGACGAGAAGGAAGCTGCCGAACATGCTACCATTACCGATTTGATCCGCAACGACTTGAGTCAGGTGGCAACCGAAGTTACTGTAACTCGTTATCGCTACTTGGATGAGTTGCATACGCACAGCGGACGTTTGCTTCAGATGAGTTCTGAAATCAGGGGACGTCTGCCGGAACACTATCGGGAAGAATTAGGTACGCTGTTCTTCAAATTGCTTCCGGCGGGCTCTATCACCGGAGCGCCCAAACAGAAAACTGTAGAGATTATCCGGGAGGCGGAAACCTATGAGCGGGGATTTTATACCGGTGTCATGGGGTATTTCGACGGACAGAATCTGGATAGTGCGGTGATGATTCGTTTTTTGGAACAGACGGACGACGGACTGGTGTATAAGAGTGGGGGAGGAATTACTTTCCGTAGTGATGCCCGCAGTGAATATGAAGAAATGGTAAAGAAAATATATGTGCCGATTTATTGAAACAATCCGTATCGAAGAAGGAAAGGCGTGGTATCTGCCTTATCATAACTTACGTATGAATGCAACTCGCCGTATGGTGTGGGGACAAGTCTCTGAACTGGGTTTGAGTAAGTTTGTTCATCCTGAACCTTATCGGGAACGTACGCGGTGTCGTATCGTTTATGGACGGGAGATCGAAGAAGTGTCGTATATTCCTTATCGCTTGCGGGCGGTGCATAGCCTGAAGCTGATTGATTGTGATGAGGCTGAGTATTCATTGAAAAGTGCGGACCGGAGCTCGCTGGATAATCTTTTTGCTCGGCGGGAGGGAAAGGATGATGTGCTGGTTGTACGAAACGGGCGACTGACGGATACTTCGATAGCCAATGTTGCTTTGTGGAATGGAACGGAATGGCATACGCCCTCTTTCCCCTTGCTAAAAGGGACGCATCGACAGCGCCTGCTTGATGAAGGACGGATTGTGGAACGCGACATAACCGTAGACGACCTGTCTCTTTATTCCCGCGTTCGTCTGTTTAACGCAATGATTTCTTTTGGTGAGATAGAGATAGACAGCAAGGAGCTGGGCTATTAAATAGCCCAACCCTCTTCTCTTAATGCTTCTTTCAGTTGTGAGAAGCGCTCTGCTTCCACATCGTTTCTGATAAATTCATCGAAATTGGCCGTATTGATTGTAGCCCATGTCTTGCCGTTTGCCACTTCTGTATCAGGCGCAAAGCTGAGATAAAGTTTCATGGCTTTCTGATAGTCGCCTTCAAGCATCCAGTAGTGCGCACGGTAACTGATGACCGACGGCAGTTTCTTGAACTGCTGGGGCAGGCACTGGTAAATCATATCGGCAGCTTCCGGCTGGGATGCTAACACAGCGTAATACATTCCGTCTATCTGGGTGTCGACTCCTTTCCGTGTCGTGACAAACGCATCGTAAACCTGAATGTTCAATATCTGGTTGATGATGAAAGTACGCGGTACAGGACTGTGAGCACACATTGCCATGATATGGTCTGTATCGATTTCACCGTCGAACATGTCACGGAATATTTTATCGTATGGAAGGCGGACACTGGGTACTCCTTGAGGCTGGAAACAAATCCAGTACAGATTGCGTTCGGAGATTCGTCCGTTGGTCTTGTCACGGTAAGTGATGTGAACCGGATGATAACAGCAGATAGCCATGAGCAAAGCTTCTGCCACTTCTTCTCCGTTGCCGCCTTCCGAAAAATCACATTCCATCGCTTCTGTTGCGAAAGGCGATTCCAGACCTTCTATGTTGGCAATTTCATTGTACGGGATGAAATGCGTTTCATCGAGTATCACTTCTTTGCCTTCTACGCCCCAGATGAACAGCTCCGCTTTCAGTTGCAGGGTACGTGATTCATAAATATATTGGCATCCATCCGTTTCGGAGGTAATACGTGTATAGGGATAGTGCAGGGTACTTTCTTCCAGCTTGGTTTTCATCTCCTGATAGGCTTCCAGAACATCTGAATGATGAGGCTGTTCTGGTTGCTGAGTAGCAGATGCGGTTGCTTGTTCCGTTTCCGGATGAGATTCTTCCTGCTTGGTTTCATCACCTTTTTGTCCGGCAGGATGTTCTGCTTCAGCGTGAAGCGTCTCTCTTTGTATAGGAATTTCATGAGATTCCTCGTGCTCTGGAGCTTGTGCTTTCTGAGATTGCTCTACTTCATCCTGAGTTTGTTTAGGCTCTTCCTGACTTTTAACTGAATCCTGAGTATGTTCTTCTTCTGCTGTTTGTTGCTCCGTGCTTTCCTCCAGTCGGTTCAGAGCAGACTGTAACTCTTCTTTCTCTTTGGCAAGCTGTTCTTTTTCTTCGCGCAAGAGGTGCATTTTCTTTTGCAGCTCAGAAAGATTATCCGATAAGTTCGCATTTTCCGACTCCGTTGCATCAAGTTTCTCTTGCAGTCCGGACAAGTTTTTCTGTAAGTCGGTATAGTTTTGGGTCAGTTCTTCTATGCTTTTCTTTGCCTGCGCTTCATTTTGAACTGCTTTTCCTTTTTCTTCTTCCAGTTGTGAGTAATAGTTTTTTAGAGCTTCGTTTTCTGTTTTCAGTGTTTCAAGCTGTTTCTGCAAGTTTTCTACTTCACTTTCCTTGGTGGTAATGCTTTCATTCTGTTTCAGTGCTTCCGACAATTGCTGTTCCAGCTGTTCCTTGCTTGCGGCTATAGCTTCATGTTGTTTTTGTAAGTCTTCCAGTTGTGCAATACTTTGGCTGTGCTTCTCTTTTTCGTCGGCCAGCAAACGTTCCAGCTCACTTTTATCAGCTGCAATGGTTTCATTCTGCTTTTGTAAGTCATCCAGCAATGTGCTGTTTTCGTTTTCATCCTCTTTCAAATCAGTCAACTGACGTTCCAGTTCATCTTTGTCTGCCGAAATGGTTTCGTTTTGTTTCAGCGCATCACTAAGCTGTTGTTCCATTTCATCTTTTCCGGCAGCAATGATTTCATTCTGTTTCAGCGCTTCCGACAGTTGCTGTTTCAGTTGTTCCTTATCGGTAGCCATGCATTCGTTTTGCTTTTGCAATTCTTCCAACTGCGTAAGACGCTGGCTCTGTATTTCTTTTTCAGCAGTTAACTGACGTTCCAGCTCGCTCTTGTCTGTTTCGAGTGTAGCCTTTTGCTGCTGCACCTCGTCAAGCTGTTGTTGCAGTCCGTCTTTATCGGCTGCCATACGTTCATTTTCCTTTCGTGCCTCCGATAGTTGCAATTCCAGTTGCTCCTTATCGGCAGTCATCTGCTCGTTCAGCTTCTGCAAATCTTCTAGTTGGCTGACAGTCTGATTTTGTTTTCCTTTTAAATCAGTCAATTGATGTTCCAACTCGTTCTTGCCGGCTGTAATGGTTTCGTTCTGTTTCAGTGCTTCGCTGAGCTTATCGTTTAGTGATTTTATTTCATTGTCGCGGGAAATGATTTCCTGTTCGTCGGATTGCATCTTTTCCAGTCCTGTAGCTTTGTCCGACTGTAGTTTAGCAATTTCAGCCTGCAAGTTCGATATTTCTTGCTGATGTGTGGAAACAGATGTCTGTAGTTGGGCAAGTTCTGTTTGTGTAACAGAAAGCTCCTCCTGCGTTTCGGTCAGTTGAGTACGCTTGTAAGTTACTTCTTTATTTGCGTCTTTAACCTCGATGGAAAGTTGCTGGTTTTTTATCAGTAAGGCTTCGTTATCGTTTTGCAGTTGCTCGATATCAATGCCTGTCAGCTTTTTAATCAGATGAAAAGTAAGTTTACTCATACCGTGTCAGAAGATAATTTGGTTAATTAATGTTGCAAATTACGCAAATATTTCCGAATGTTCAGTATAAATTACAAATTAAAATGCATCTTTTTAGTCGAAAAATCCAATCTATTCGATCTTTATCATTAGTTTTGTAATTCGAATTTTAGAGAAAAGGACATGCAAGACATTATAGCTAATAATGAATATTTGAATGGAAACCGGACAAACAGTCTGATCAATCGGAAGATGATATTCCGTATATTGGGTATTTTATTGTTTATAGAAGGAGTTATGTTTCTTGTTTGTGCAGGGGGTTCGCTATGCTACAAGGAGCACAGTTATATCTATTTTATTTATTCTACACTTATCACTGCAGTGGCAGGGGCTGTTTTGGTATTTTTAGGTCGTAAGGCCGAAAATAAGCTTTCGCGCCGCGACGGTTATTGTATTGTTGCTTTTACCTGGCTTTTGTTTACGGTATTTGGTATGTTACCTTTCTATCTGAGTGGGGAAATACCTTCGGTCAGTGATGCTTTTTTCGAAACCATGTCGGGATTTACCACAACAGGGGCAACCATTCTCGATGACATAGAGTCTTTGTCGTATGGTATGTTGTTCTGGCGTAGCTTTTCTCAGTGGATTGGTGGTTTGGGTATCGTCTTTTTTACCATAGCTGTCTTGCCGATTTTTGGAGTGGGAAATCAGGTGTTGTTTTCGGCAGAGGCTACAGGGGTAACGCACGATAAGATTCATCCCAAAATTAGTATTATGGCAAAGTGGCTTTGGACGGTATATCTGTTGCTTACCGTAACCGAAACAATCTTATTGATGCTGGGGGGAATGAACTTGTTTGATGCTGTCTGTCATGCTTTTTCTACAACTGCAACCGGAGGATATTCTACCAAGCAGGATAGTGTGGCTTACTGGCATTCTCCGTTTATAGAATATGTCATTGCCATATTTATGGTTTTGTCGGGCATAAACTTTTCGCTGTATTTTATGTGCCTCAAAGGGAAATTTCTCCATTTGTTTAAGGATGATGAAAGTAGATGGTTTCTGATGTCTGTCGGAATAGTTACATTACTTATTACCATTCCATTGGTGACACAAAATCACTACGGATGGGAAGAAGCTTTCCGAAAGGCATTCTTCCAGGTTGCCAGTATTCACACTTCTTGTGGTTTTGCTACCGATGATTATAATGGCTGGCCTCCTTTTACATGGATGTTGTTGATTTATACGATGATGGCCGGAGGATGTACTGGATCGACCGGTGGTGGCATCAAAAACATGCGCCTGGTTATCTTGTTCCGGAATATGAAAAATGAATTCAGTCGTTTGATTCATCCACGGGCAGTATTGCCGGTAAAGGTAAATCAGCAGACCATTTCTTTTTCTACCATATCAACGGTTAACACGTTTGTGCTGCTGTATCTTATTACACTTTTCATCGGGTGGATTGTGCTGATGTTCTTAGGCTTAGGGCTGACCGAATCCTTGGGATTGTCTGTTTCCAGCTTGGGTAATGTGGGACCAGGTCTGGGTGCATACGGACCGGCTTTTTCATGGAGTGCTCTTCCTGATCTGGCAAAGTGGGTATTGTCATTTATGATGCTGATTGGCCGATTGGAATTGTTTGGTATCTTGCTGATGTTCTCTCCGGGATTCTGGCATAAACGTTGATACCGTTTTATTAATATATACAATTATTCCCCACAGATTATGGTTCCTTTCGGGCTTTAATCTGTGGGGAATTGTTTTATATAAATTCTTTTGCTGCCAGTTAAGAAATAAAGTCAAATACGGCTATAAGGCGTATACGAATAACCGCTTTCTGGCATTTGTAATAAACAATGAATCCGGATGGCTGTATGGTTCGAAAGATCTTCGTGTATTATTGCTGGCAGCAAGTTCGATTGCAAAAGAGAAAAATCTGTCTTTTTAATCGATAAAGCGCTTTGTCAGATCCTCAAACTCGTCAATTCTGCGGTCACGCAGGAAAGGCCACCAGCGGCGTACATTCTCACTGCGGTTCATATCTATATCTACAACGATATTTTCTTCTTTCAGGTTGCTGGCCTGTGCCAGAATTTCTCCTTGTGGTCCTGCGACGAAGCTGTTTCCCCAGAACTGTATGCCGTTGGTCTGGCCTGAAGGATCAGGTTCAAGTCCTACACGGTTCACGGCGATGACCGGGAGTCCGTTGGCTACGGCATGTCCGCGTTGTACAGTCACCCATGCTCCAAGCTGACGCATTTTCTCGTCCTGTGTGTCACTGCTTTCCCATCCGATAGCTGTCGGATAGATCAACAGTTCGGCACCCTTCAAAGCCATCAGTCTTGCTCCTTCGGGATACCACTGGTCCCAGCATACCTGTACACCTAATTTCCCCAGACTGGTTTCGATTGGTTCAAAGCCCAGATCACCGGGTGTGAAATAAAATTTTTCGTAGTAAGCCGGATCATCAGGAATGTGCATTTTACGGTATTTCCCGGCAATACTTCCGTCCGCATCAAATACTACGGCTGTATTGTGATAGAGTCCCGGAGCACGGCGCTCAAATAGTGAAGTAACCAGTATGATGCGATAAGCAGCGGCTATATCACTGTAGAATCCTGTTGACGGACCGGGAATAGGTTCTGCCAGATCGAACAGGGAAGTATCTTCCGTCTGGCAAAAATAAGGGGTATTATGTAACTCCTGTAACACGACAAGCTGTGCGCCTGCCTGTGCTACAGAGGCAATGTTGCGATGCAGTTTCTCTAAATTGGTTTTCAGGTCGTTTGTACAAGATTGTTGTACGATACCTACACGGATAATTCTTTTCATATCGGTTCTGAGATTTTTAAAATTTGTCAGGTTTTACATTTTCCGGATACTGCATGGTGACACAGTGCAATGATCCGTGCTGCTGAATCAATGCACGGCAGTCTATTCCTACAATTTCTCTGCCGGGGAAAGCCTGTGCCAGTACTTCGGCTGCCTTCTGGTCGTTCGCTGGCTGGTTGTAGGTCGGATAGAGTACCGCCTGATTCATTATCAGGAAATTGGCATAAGTCGCTGGAAGGCGATTCCCTTCTTCATCGTAAGCAGTTTCTGCCATCGGTAGTGGAAGTAAGCGGTAAGGCTTCCCTTCCAGTGTACGGAATGTTTTAAGTTGCTCTTCCATCAGTTGCAGTTCTGTATAGTGCTCGTCAGACGAGTCGGTACATTGTACGTAGACAATGGTGTCGTCCGGACACAGACGTGCCAGGGTGTCAACATGGCTGTCGGTATCATCACCTGCAAGGAATCCGTGATCCAGCCATAAGATTTGTTGGAGGTTGAATCTTTTTTTCAGGTATTTCTCCAGTTCACTGCGATCCATCGTGTCATTCCGGTTGGGAGCAAGCAGACAGGTGGAAGTGGTAAGCAGCGTTCCTTTTCCGTCACTTTCTATCGAACCTCCTTCAAGTACAAAGTTACGGCAGTTGATATATTCCCCGTTCAGCAGTTTACTTTGATAAATTCGACTGTTTATCAGATTGTCTTTATTCGCGGCAAATTTCATTCCCCAGCCGTTGAAACAGAAATCCAGCAATAGGGGAGTACCGTCATTCTGCAACAAGGTGATGAATCCATGGTCGCGCGCCCATGTATCGTTTGTCGGGCATGAAATATAATGTATATTATCCTTGCAGTCGAGGCCTTTCAGTATCTCGGGATATTCGGGGGCTACCAGCAGAAGAGGCTGGCGGGAAGCTATTTCACGTGCCAGATTGAGAAAACATGCTTCTACGTCGTCCAGCATATAGTTCCAGTCGGTTTCGCTATGTGGCCACGTCAGTTGGATATAACTTTGCGGATGCCATTCGGCAGGCAAGAAGTAGTTCTTTTCCATAATGTGATAGTTTGTTTTTATAATGTTGTGTTTTTGGATTTATCATTGGCTGTTGCGTTTGCTTCTTCGCTTCAATAAAATCCAGTCGAAAAGCTCACGCCAGTTGGTAAAGTCTTTTTTGTACATCAAACCGATGCCTTGTGTTGTCAAGGTCGATTTGGTGAAATATCTGTCGTTTGTCTGATTATATCCTTTCAGACGGAAATCTCCATTCTTGGTCAGCAGCCACATTGCTTCAAAATCACCTACAAAGTTGGTGTTACGCATCGGATTATCCCGGTAGCCGAAGTTACCGTTTATAATCAGACGGTTGTTGAGCAATCTTCCTGAAAGTATGGCTTCTGCTTCCACATCAGTCCAGCCTTTGTCGCCTGTACTTAAGTTTGTTCCTAGGTTCCAGTTCTGACTGTCGATAACTTGTGAGAGCATATTGTTCAGCTGTCCCGAGAGTGTACTGAAGGCTAACGAACTGGTTGCATCCGACTGGTTGGCATTATTGGCATAGTCATACGTATAGAACTTGCCGATACTCAGCAGGTAAATAATCTGAGTATTCATTTGCTCTTCCGTACTTGTCAGACTTCGTACCAGTTCACGGTCTTCGTCGCTGACGGTGGGCAGATCAAGATCGAACTTCAGTGTCGGAGCTGTCAGGTTACCCTTCAGGTTCAGCAGGCAGTTGACCTTTACAGTTCCTTTTGTATTGGAAGCATCGGCCACTAAGTCATTCAGTGAAGCAGAGTTGACGGTATATACAGCTTGTACATCCAGGTTGGCTTCTCTCGGATTACCGTTGAACGAAACAGAGCCTCCCGATTGCAGTACGAAATCTTTATGGATAACATTCTGCATGCTCATCTTATAGATACCCTCCTCTATGTTATAATTTCCGAAGATCTGGAAATCTCCTTTGTTATAATAATTGATACGAAGATTACCGGTTCCGTTTGCCGAGATATTATCTCTGGCCACCGGGTCCATGACGATGCGCATGGTTGCAGCCGGAGTAGCTTCTATCTGAAGGTTGATATGTGTATCAGTCGGCGTATCATCTTCTTCATCTTCTTCTGTTTTATTAAGATGATGATACAGCTCGGTCTGGATATTTTCTTGTTGCCGGCGAGGAGTCTTGTCGACAAACGTAATGAATTGTGTGTTGATAGCTTCGGCAGCAGTTGCCGTGACATACGTGAATTTAGTTCCCGGATCGGTACGTAACGTTCCGTCTACGGTCAGCATATTGTTTCCTCCACGCAGTAATACATCACCTGTAGTATATATCTTGCCATAGAAGGGGAATTCAGGAGTTTCCTTCTCTGTATAATATACTAACATCCTGTTTGTATTGAAGCGGAAATTATAGGTCAGATTCTTCAATTTAGTATGGTTAAGAGACCCATTGATCAGTCCGGTATGTCCTTCAGGGTCTGTAACGCGTACATTATCGAAGTTAAAGTGCCCCGATGTAATGCGGACGGAATCAGCATGAGCCGTGAACGACGTATTCAAGATGTTTACCTTCATGCTGGCATCAGCTTGGGCATTGCCTTCCAGGTCCAGCCCTGCGAATGGTCCGTATAGGCGTACGTGTCCGAAAACTCTTCCTTGCATGTTCGAGAAGATGTTTTCAACGAATGGTTGCAAGAACGACAGATTCGTACCTCCTGCCTGAATATTCAGGTTGAGCCCTTTCTCTTTCGGAGAAACATATCCGTCTACGTTGGTGAAGTAATGCTCGTTTTCTTTTATGTCGGCATGTAGCCGGACACCTCCCAGTTCATTATCCCATTCTCCTTTTATATCTCCCAACCCCAGCAGCGCATCATTCAAAGAGAAGTCTTTGACGCTGAGTCGAGTATACATAACAGGCTTGTCCAGCACATTGTGTAAGTGTACGCGACCGGTAATTAGTCCGTTGAACTTGACAGCATGGAACTGGATAATGTCCATTACGTATTGTAAGTTGATGTTGCTCAAATCTACCAGACATGAATCAGTCTGCTCTTTTCCGATACGCCCGTTGGCCCGTACATATTGGTCTTGATGCTCAAACAGGAAATCATCGATTTCTATCAGATCTTTGTCTATGGTAATTTTCGATGGATGTACTTTCCATATTGTATCGTTCAAGATGATTTTACTTGGACGAATATCGATGGTAGTCGATAACCTGTTTTTCTCTTCCGATTTCCGGAAACTGGTCATTGTTTCTACTACACCGCTGAAAGTAGAGGGAACGTTGTTTCCCCAGTGAATCGTTGTTTTCAGTTTGTCTGCTGCTACGAGGGAGTTGACAGAAAAATTGATCATACCTCCTTTTTTCATCCGTTTGTTGATGCGCACCTGACATTCCAGTTCATCTGCTGTATTGCTGCAAAGGAACGTTCCCGATTCGAAATAAGAATCGTTATAGACAAACTCAGGCAGATAACCTTGTATCTGCAAGCGTGTACGGCTGTCGTCGAAATAACCGTTCAAGGTAGCCGGCATGCCCAGTTCGATAGGAATATTGAGTACTTTGGAAAATAATTCCGTATTATCCAACTGGAAATGAAACTGGAAATTATTGTTTGTTTCCGGCAGTTCCTTGTTCAGTGCCAGTAGCGATGGGATATATCGCTGCAATGTTTTCAGGATACTTGCGGGAAGGGTACGATATGAATAGTTCCCCTTGACGGAACCATTCAGGAAAGGAGAGTGGATTTCGATTTGCTTCTCCTTGTTCTTGCCCGTATTTCCGGCAGTGATGCTCAGATTATCGAGATAGTAGCACTGGGCTTCTTCCGGAGCGTTGACACTGACACTGTCTATGCTGATTTTACCCTGCATATCGTCGATGGAATGTCCGCTGAAATCGGCTGTCAGATTCAGTGACATGTCCGTGTCTTTATATTTGTCGGTCAGATGCAAGTCATTGGGGCGGAAGTTTCGTACTACCGCTCTCAAATTAAAGTCGGGTACAGCCTGTCGGGTTGCGAAGTGTCCGTTGATTTCAATATTCCCGTTACTGTCATCCAAAGACAATTTTCCATTGAATCCTCCCGGCGTATACTTACCGTCGAGCATGATGTTGCGGTATTCATATTGTTTGTATGTCAGGGATGAAATATTACCCTTAATGTACGATTCTGCTTTCCCATTGTTATATTTGAAGCCTTGCAATTCGATGTCGAAAGCTGCATTCCCCAATGTCTTTTCCTGGTTGAGCAACATGCCTAGATTCAGCTCTGGACTGATTATCTTACCTGAGTAAGAATGCAAATGAGTGATCGTGTCGGAATGCATAGTTACATTCGCACGAATATTTCCTACGTCGGTCAGAAGTGTGCCATGAGTTGTCAGCTGATTCAGATAGCCGGATATATCGCCGTTGAAGCTGATATCTCCAATTCGCTGCAAGATATCGGGCGCATTGGCTTTGCCGGTCAAGTTCTGAATGAGCCAGCTTATGCCTTCTTTATCCGCATCCAATTGCGACAAGTTACCGAAAAGGAACAAGTTGTTTTTCTCATTCCAGTGATTTATCATGGCCTCTCCTTTCAGTAAGAGGCTCTGGTCATTGTTCGAAAGATAAATGTCGGTACATTTTGTCTGATATCCTTTCCCCTCGAGTGCTATACGCAGATTGATATCATCGTCGAAGTGCGCGAACGATGGAACGAACATAGCCAGATCGGACAATGCAATGCTGGCATGCATGCGAGCCATATACTGCGTATCGTTATTAAAGATTGGAAATGAGGATGCACTGTCGTGAGCGACAGCAAGTGTATCGATAGCCAGCTCGCTTTGAGGCAGTGAAACTTCTACGTTGTTGGCTTGCAAACCATAATGATTGGCTGTCAGTTTTAAGGCCAGTTTTTTCAACTTGAACCCGCTCTGCTCGTTGAAGCTCAAGCGCTTGATCTGCGCATTCAGAGAATCGGGAGTCAGTGCCTTCAGCGACAAGGTTGCCGAAAAATTCTGAATGCCCAGGTGGTTTGTATTGAAGCGTCCCGGTGTCTGTGCCGCCGATAGAAGGTCGTAGTAGATTTGTCCGCGGCGGATTAACACAGAATTGATTCTTAAATCGATGTTCGATTTTTTCTTTACCGTATCTTTCGAAGCAAAAGCGTCGAGAATAAACTGGAAATTAGGTTTACTTTCGGGAGTCTGCCGGTTTAAATGAGCATTCAGACCGAAGAGCTGGATACTGCTGATACGAATTCTTCCGTGCAATAATGGAGATAGTTCTATCTTTGCAGACAGGCGGGCCACTTTAAGTAACTCTTGTCCCGACTTGTCTTCCAGATATACATTCTGTATGATGACACGATTCAATAATCCCAGGTCTATGTTTCCGATGCTTACCTCAGTCTGCATGATGCGGCTGAGTTCCTGAGCAGCAAGCACAGAAAGCCGTTTTTGAATGAAAGGAAGACTCAAAACGGCGATGATTCCGAAATAGCATACCAATGCTATAATAATGGTAAATCGGACAATATGTTTGACTTTTCTGAATTTACTCATGCGTACTGCTCAAAAATTAATCAAAATTACAAATATCACTTGAGGTAATCTATATTTTGCCTGCTTATTTTACTATTTTTAAAAGACTATTTCGTACTTTTGGCGCATCATTCAGAAACTAACACATTAAGGACTATGAAAAAAAGTATAGCATTGACATGCCTGATGGCAATGGCGCTGGGTGCACAGGCTCAGCAAGGGGGGATTACACAAGACATGTTAAGTCAGATGAAAAGTAGCTACAAGCATACCGCTGCCGACAAGGCTATTTACAATGCCATGGCAGGAACCAGCATAGCAGTTTTGGCGAAAAATCATGAAAATCTGGCAAACTTCGATACGAACTTCTCGAATAAAGTGATTTCACACGGTATTACCGACCAGCAGCAGTCGGGACGTTGCTGGCTCTTTACCGGTCTGAATGTACTGCGTGCACAAATGATAGCCAAATACGGACTGGATGAAATGGAGTTTTCTCAGAATTACTGTTTCTTTTATGACCAGCTGGAAAAAGCAAATCTTTTCCTACAGGGCATCATTGATACGCGTGAAAAGCCGATGGACGATAAAATGGTAGAATGGCTATTCCGCAATCCCATCAGCGACGGTGGACAGTTTACTGGTATTTCCGACATCATAGGGAAATATGGTGTAGTACCGGCTTCGGTCATGCCCGAAACCTATAGCAGCGAGAATACGTCGCAGATAGCTCGTCTGGTTGGCCTGAAACTGAGAGAATTCGGATTGCAGTTGCGTGATGAGGCTGCCAAAGGCACAAAGCTCTCGGCGCTGGAACAAAAGAAAACAGAAATGCTTTCTACCATTTATCGTATGCTGGCTTTGGCATTGGGTGAGCCGGTAGAACACTTTACATGGACCATGAACGGAGTGACAAAGGAATATACTCCGCTGTCTTTCTATCAGGAATTTCTGGGAAATGATTTGACAAACAATTATGTCATGCTGATGAATGACCCGAGCCGTGAATATTACAAATGTTATGAAATTGATTTTGACCGTCATGTATACGATGGAAAGAACTGGACGTATGTAAACTTGCCTGTCGATGAGATAAAGGAAATGGCAATCGCCTCAATCAAAGACAGTACGATGATGTACTTTTCTTGTGACGTGGCTAAATTCCTTGACAGCAAGCGGGGTACACTCGACCTGAAGAACTTCGATTATGAATCATTGATGGGAACCACATTCGGCATGGACAAGAAACAGCGCGTACAGACATTTGCCAGCGGTTCCAGCCATGCCATGACTTTGATGGCTGTCGATCTGGATAAAAACGGCAAGCCGAAAAAATGGATGGTCGAAAATAGCTGGGGAGCTGAATCCGGTTATAAAGGACATCTCATTATGACGGATGAATGGTTCAACGAATACATGTTCCGTCTGGTGGTAGAGAAAAAATATGTGCCGGAGAAGGTACTGAATATCTTGAAGCAAAAGCCGGTACGTCTGCCTGCATGGGACCCGATGTTTGCACCGGAAGAATAACGCATAAGATGAATTTATAGATATAACGTCCTGAATTCTTTTGAACGGCTGACACCGTCTGAAAGGCTTTCAGGACGTTTTATTTTTGTCTGTAATGTTGCTTTTGTCTTTCATTTTGCTTAACTTCGTACTTTAACCTTAAATCTAATATTTATGAAGAAGCATCGGAGAACAAAGACGAAGTATCTGGCCGCCTGTTTGTTCGCACCGTGGTTGTGTCAGGGTACAAATGCGCAGAGCGAAGCTCTTTCTCTTCCTGATAGTGTAATCACGGTAGGCTACGCACGGGGAAGTCTGAAAAACATATCCGGCTCGGTGGAGCAGATTACCGAGCAGCAGATGAACAAAGAACAGCTTGCCAATCCGTTGGAAGCCATTCAGGGACGAGTTCCGGGATTATCGATTATGAAAAGCAGTAACGGTACGGCAGCCCTGGAGTCGGTGCGGATGCGGGGTACCACTTCACTGACAAGTGGCAATGATCCGCTGATAATCGTCGACGGTGTATTGGGCGATTTAAGTATGCTTACTTCTGTTTACCCTACGGATATTGAAAGCTTTACTATCTTGAAAGATGCTTCCGAAACAGCACAGTACGGTTCCCGAGGAGCTTCGGGTGTAATCAATATCACGACTAAAAAAGGTGTTTCGGGCAAGACGCGCATCAATTATAACGGAAGTTTCGGTATTGCGCATGCCTATCGTCATCTGGATATGCTTTCGGGGGCAGAATACCGCAATGTGACTGCGGCACATGGACTGTCAATTCTGGATAAGGGTTACAATACGGATTTTCAGAAAGAAATCGAACAGCTGGGTATCCAGCAGAATCACAACATCGCTTTTTATGGAGGAGGAGAGGCTTCCCGGTATCGTGTGTCCTTGGGTTACCTCGACCGGGAGGGAGTAGTGCTGAATGAAAGCATGAAACTTTTTACCTCGAACATGAATATGTCGCAGGATATATTCGGTAAGTTTATCCAGTGCGAGCTGGGACTTTTCGGTTCGGTGAAGAAAAACCGTAACCTGGTCGACTTGCAGAAGACGTTCTATTCTGCAGCGGCTTTCAATCCTACGTTTCCAAATCATAAGGATTATACTACGGATGCATGGGATCAGATAACGACGGCCAGTCAGATTACCAATCCACTGGCATGGATGGAAGTGAACGACCGTGATGATATTTCTTATTTCAGCGCGCACGCCCGCCTGAACTTCAATCTTTCTCCAGATCTGAAGTTTGTTCTTTTCGGCTCCTATACTTACAATGATTCCGAAGACTCCCAGTATCTGCCCACTACGGTCTGGGCGCACGGACAGGCGTATCGGGGAAACCGACGCTCGGAGTCGATGCTGGGAAATGCGATGTTTACGTATCAGAAGCAGTTGAAAAAGCATTTCATCGATGTACTGGCACTGGCGGAACTGGAGAAAAGTGTTTATACGGGCTTTTATACTACGGTAACCAACTTTTCTTCGGATAAAATGGGCTTCGATAACTTGCAGGCTGGTGCGTTGCGTCCGTGGGATGGAACCGGCTCGTATTATGAGGAACCGCATCTGGCTTCATTCCTGGGGCGAGTAAACTATACCTATGCCGACCGTTATGTGCTTACGGTGAACGCCCGTACCGATGCATCTTCCAAATTTGGTGCAAATCATAAATGGGGATTTTTCCCGTCGGTTTCAGCCGCATGGAATATTACCAGTGAGAAGTTTATGAGGCGGCTCTCGTGGATTGATAACCTGAAGCTGCGTGTTGGTTACGGACTTGCCGGCAATCAGGGAGGAATAGATTCGTATACCACGATGAACCTTGTCCGCCCGAACGGAGTGGCACCGGTAGGAAATTCACCGGTCGTGACGTACGAAACACTGCGGAATATCAATCCCGATTTGAAATGGGAGGTGAAGCATACGTTCAATGCCGGGCTGGATATCGGCTTTTTTGGCAACCGCCTGCTGCTGTCGGTCAACTATTATAATTCCAAGACTACCGACATGCTTTATAACTATCGGGTAAGTGTTCCTCCGTTTACTTACAATACGTTGCTGGCAAATATCGGTTCCATGCGCAACAGCGGAACGGAAATATCCGTCGGTATTACGCCTTTGAAAACCAAAGATATGGAATTGAACATCAACGCAAATATTACTTTCCAGAAAAACAAGTTACTCTCTCTGAGCGGCATGTATAACGGGGAGTATGTTTCTGCTTCGGAATATACCGTCATTGCGGGGCTGAATGGTGCCGGCTTTCATGGAGG
>ENA-OOVX01000180-OOVX01000180.1-human-gut-metagenome-genome-assembly--contig:-NODE-180-length-18623-cov-3.885125_pt1 | contig 18623 bp, 10 predicted proteins | sample MGYA00241401_ERZ501309 | MGnify/ENA primary metagenome ERZ501309 (study PRJEB25962, sample SAMEA2042282) | human gut metagenome | biome: human gut; feature: human-associated habitat; material: faeces... | reverse complement strand
GCCACCGCCTGATGGGGCTTGATGGTCCGCTTGGTGAACATATCTGCCTTACGTTCCAGTTTCCCGTCCTCGTCGATGACTTCCAGCGCACAGAGCAGGTAATAGGAAGAATCGTCTGCATAGGCCAGACGGTTTGCACGGTCATTGATGAGACCGTATTTGGAAGAAAAGCTGTCATAGAGGCTGTTCAGTTCCGCCTGCTTCTCCCGAATGGTGCTGTCCGGAACCGCTGCATCCATCTGAAGGTCGATCAGTTCCTGCACACAATCACGCAGTTCCACAAGACCTTTTACACGGGCTTCGGCGGTGGCGCTGAGGTCAGGGCGCACCATACGGCTGTTTTCCCGGTAGTACACCTGCCCGTCTACAATGGCATAGGAATAGTTCTTCACATTGGGGTCGGCAGGAATGGAGGTGTCAATAGCTTCGCCTTCGCCCAGCTCCGGCAGCTCTGCCTCCTGATAAGTGCCATGAATATACTTCACCGCATCATGCAGCTGGTCGGAAAGCTCCAGTCCCTCGATAGGGTTCACGGTGTAGTCCATACCATGAGCAGTGCTTACCGGCTCCTGTCTGCCCAGCACCATTTCCGGGTGGTCGATAAAATACCGGTTGATGGCAAATCCGTCCTCCGTCTGTCCGGTTTGAGTCCATTCCGGCACAATGTCCAGCGGGCGGTCCCGCTTTTGGATGAAGATGATGTCCGGTACCACCTCGGCACCGGCATTCTTTTTGAACGCGTCATTAGGCAGACGGATAGCTCCCAGCAGCTCGGCACGCTGGGCAAGATAGCGGCGCACGGTGGAATCCTTGGCGTCCATAGTATAGCGGGAGGTTACAAAAGCCACCACGCCGCCGGGACGCACCTGGTCCAGTGCTTTGGCGAAAAAGTAGTTGTGAATACTGAAATTCAGCTTGTTGTAGGCTTTGTCATTGACCTGATACTGACCGAAAGGTACATTGCCGATGGCAAGGTCAAAGAAGTCACGCCTATCGGTGGTCTCAAAGCCGCCTACTGTGATGTCCGCCTTGGGATAGAGCTGCTTTGCGATGCGCCCGGAAACAGGGTCCAGCTCCACGCCGTACAGACGGCTGTTTCGCATTTTCTCCGGCAGCATACCAAAGAAATTGCCCACACCCATAGACGGCTCCAAAATATTTCCGGTCTCAAATCCCATACGGTCCACCGCTTCATAGATGGCCTGAATGACCGTAGGGCTGGTGTAATGGGCGTTGAGGGTAGAGCTTCTGGCGGCGGCATATTCCTCCGGGGTCAGCAGTTCTTTTAGCTGGGCATACTCTAAAGCCCATGCCGGTTTCTCCGGGTCAAACGCATCAGAGAGACCTCCCCAGCCCACATATCGAGAAAGAACCTCCTGCTGTTCGGGGCTTGCCTGCTGTCCGGCAGCTTCCAGCTCTTTCAGCAAACGAATCGCATTGACATTTGCCTGGAACTTGGCTTTCGGACCGCCTTCGCCCAAATGCTCATCGGTAATGCGGAAGTTTTTTGCATTGCGGCGCAGGTTAGCCTTATATTCCTCATAAGATGCTTCCTCGGCAGCTTTGGCATTGGGAAAGGTCTGCCACTGGCCATTGACCTGCATGGAAACCGGGTGTTCATCCAACACTTCCTCAAAGGTTTTCTCCGGCTCAGTCACAGGGGCTGGTGGCTCCGGCTCCTCGATATGCAGTCGTTCCACCACCACATCATAAGGCAGATTGTTCTTATCGCCCGGATAGACGGCCATGGTCTCGGAATGGAAGGTCGGAGATTCGGTAGCCGGTTGGGGCTGTTCCTGTCCCAAACCGTCCTGCTGACGGGCGTACATCCCGCGCAGCAAAGGTGCAACCTCATCCCAGCGGAAATACAGCATAGCCAGACGCTTTTCCTCTGCATCCATGACTTCCAGCTCTATGCCCTGTGCCGTGGTACGGTAATCGGCAATATCGCCAGTCTCCAGATTCAGTGTCTCGATCTCACCGGAATAGGCTCTGCTCAGCCAGTAGGCGATCTCGCTGTTGCTCCTGCCGGATTGCAGCAGCGTGGAAATCTGCTTTTTATCCGCTTCATCCATCAGTCCATGAGCCAATACATCCCGCAAGTCCTGATCTGTCTTGTCCGGGTCAATAGGAAGAAACTCGGTATAGTAAGCATTGCGGCGGTCTGCCCGAAGCAGCTGCTCGAACTGTTCTTTGCGCTCTGCCCGATAGATGGGATATACCATGCCGGTGGGCAGAAGCTGTACGGTGTCCTCCCGCAGCTCGGTGATCTGATAAGCGTCATCCTCGATATACACGGTATCACCCACGGCATAAACCGGGGCGGCAGGGTCATAGGAGGTTCTTTGCGGAGTTGGGCGGCGAACGGCATCATATTCCTCATCGGAAATGGAAATCTCGGAAGTCTGCTCTGCCTCGGCAGCTGCGATCTGCTCTGCATCTGACATCACCTGTTGGATAAATGGGTCATTGTCCAGTTTTTCCGGGTCTGCCACCTGACCGTTGACAATCCCTCTTTCCTCCAGGGCTTCCCGGATGGCGATAGGGTCGATGTTGTCAAAACGGTCCTGTTCTTCTTCGGTATAGAACCGGTCCTCCTGAATGAGCTGGGCAATCCGGCGCTGTACCTTCGGCCAGGGCAGCTGCGTTTCCTCCGGGCTTCCGGCACGGACAACGAACAGTCTGTTGCTGTCACCGTATTCCTGAGCCAGCCATGCAGCGGTATCTTTCTCCCTTGCATGGTCTTTCATATAGCGGACGACAGCGTGTTTACTCTCAATATTGCCGTTCCATGCACAAAGGGCAGTATCAATATCTTCCTGAGACAGAGGGCGCAGAAGCTCATGGAGCTTTGGATAGGTTTCGTCGATTACTTCCCGGTGCAGACGCTGGCGGAACTCCGGTATATCAGAATAAAGGCGGATCAGCTCCATATCCTTAGAACCAAGGACCGCACGGCGCACAGCAGCATTGCCCTCGATGACAGCATTTTCACGGTCAGAATGACCGCAGGCATTACGGTATGCGGCATCCTCGGAAATAGCGGCAGTCACCACAGGCTTATACTGCTCAAACTGCTCCCCAAGGGTAGGCTTTGGCGTTTCTTCTTCCATCTCCGGCTGCTGGGCTTGAATGGCATCTTCTTCGACCAGTTCCTTTTCAGCCTGGATTTTGTCATACTGAGCCTGTTCCTGTTCTGTAAGATAGCGGTCTTTCTGGACGAGAGATGTAATGCGTTTGGCAACCTTTTCCCAGTTCAAGTGAACATCCGGGCAGTCCTGCTTTTTATAGTGCAGTCCTTTCCCATCGTGATCTTCGCCGCTGTGTGTTGCACCAGACAAGGCATGAGAGCGTCCGCCAATGCCATACTCGTCTTTGAGGAATCTCACTTTCTCCTTATCCGTATGGTTTGCCATGAAGAACGCATAGATACGGCCTTTTCCTCCGGCGAAACTGCTGCCGCCGGTCATAGCGGCGTCGATCTCATCCTCGGTAATGAAGTGCTGAACGGTTGGCACTTGGGAAAGGTCTGAAGAAAAGGTCCTGCGTGGCAGGTCAAGGTCCTTCAGGTTCTCCCAGATCTCCCTTGGTCTGTGATAGTGAAAACGCAACAGATCACGGTCCTGCTGATAGGCAGTCCAGAAGGCGGCGTATTCTTCCTTGAGTGTCTGGCGGAAAGCCGGGTCACTCAGCTGCTCCGTCAGGCGGCGAGTCTCCTCCGGGAAACCATTGCCTTTGATCTCTGACAGGCAGGACAAATATCCGGCTTCTCTGGCACCCTCACTGAGATCGTGATACAGATACCAGAGCTTTTCTGCAAGGAGGGAGCGTTCATAGCCTGCCACTTCTGCAAGCTCCACATTGGAGGCAAACTGGCCGCTCTCCAAAAGCTCCCCGATACGCTCTGCGGCGCTCTCCCAGGAAATGACCTGGGCAGACCTGTCATAACGGACAGACTTCCCATGTGAAAGATGGATACCATCCTCGGCATACCATGCGCTCACACTGCCAAGGCCATTGCCGCCGTGGTACAGCGTTTTCAGTATCTCGGCAATCTCAGCGGTGGTTTTCTGCTTTTCAAAGGCTGCAACCACACGCTCCCTTTGACGGTCTGTATTGCCGCCCAAACGCAGCACATGGTCGATGTCATTTTGGGCAAAAGAAAAAGCAGAGGATGTATGCGCTACATTCTCTGCTTCATCTATGGATTGGATCTGTTCCGCTTCGGAGAGGAATAGGTTTAGAGTCAGCTGTTGATAAGCTCCGCCATCAGGATTTCCTCGGCCTGAGCTTTGCAGGTGTTCATCAGCCCCACCCACTTCATGGGATCGCTGGCTTTCAGTTCCTCGGTGGCTCCCGCTTCTTTCGCCAGCTGGGGCATCATCTGCTCCAGTCTGCTCTGGGCGGTCTCGTCGATCTCCAGAAGGTGCTGGTACAACTTCTCGCTCAGCAGCATCTGGTTGTAGAGGATGGGACGGTGTTCCTTCAGGTAGGTTTTCCTCATCCTTCCGTACTTGCCCAAGGGTTTCTCCGGCTGCTGGCTCAGCTTCAGGTCGGGAATCAGATAGTCTCCGTTCTGGATATAGGTCATGGGATTGTTCATTTTGTTTGCTCCTTTCTTGGTTGGTTTCGCGCTCTGCATTTCGGACGGTGACGCCGATCTGCCGCAGCACCTGCTGGTTAATCTGACTGACCGCTGTTCCCAGCGCCCCGATAGTTGCCGGGGTATTGAAATCAAAGATCGCCATGAAATCTTCGTGGTCGAAGTAGCGTTCCGGCTTCAGTCCACAGCGGGACATCAAAGCGTAAGTGATACTGACGGTGGCTGCTGCCTTGAACTGTACTCCGATGTTAAACTCATCATATTCCTCCAAAAAGGAACCGTCAACGATATAGAAGAAGTCCTGCTGATGCTCCGTCCAGTATTCCTCAGCCAGTTTTCCGGCTACCTCGGTGAGCTGTCCGGCAAGGTCATCACCGGAAACATCATAGGTGCGCTCAAGCATGGCCTGCACGGAATCCAGATGGCGCTCCTCCAGCTGCCACAACCAGGGAGTGCGGGAATGTTCACGGGTTCCGGTGTCAGAAATATCAAAAACATAGCGCAGGCGGGGCCTGTCCCCGGAATCGTCCACCAGAGCAATTCCCTTGGAGCCGCGCCTTACATACCGGCCCATCTTTTCATTCCACAAATCGTACTCTGCACAGGCGGTGGCGTCCGGACGCTGGGCGTAGATCATCAACTGCTCATGGAACGGGTACTTGTAAAGTCGGGAAGCAGTGGTGAGAAACCCTGCCCATTCCTGCCAGCTCCCCGTGAGCTGCGTTGTTACCTTCTCCGCCATCTGTGCATATAGTTCAGCTTTGGTTGGCATAGTGTTCTGTCCTCCTTTCAGTTTTGGGGTAAAAAGGTGGGGTGGCATATTGCCACCCCATCCCTGCGATTATAGTGTTTACTGGTCAAAATCCGGATACAACTCCAGCTCGGCAAACTCGGCATCACTCATGGCCTGGAGCTTGCCCAGTGCGCTGTCTGTCAACTCCCGCAGCTCGGTTTCCTCCGGGGCCAGCTCGCCGCGCATCTCACGCAGGCTGTCGATCAGTCCGGTGCGGCTACCGGTATTGTAAATGCACATCAGGTTCATTTCCTCAAAAGTAAAGTTTCCCATATCAAATCTCCCTTTCCGCACTCTTTTTGGGCGCTGTCTTTTTGTGTTCTGCCTTGGGCTGGCTTTTCAGCTGCTCCATGACGGACTTTTTCTTTTCCCGTTCCTCCCGATGGGCAGCGGCAGCCAGATCCATCAGGGAAATGGGCTGACCGCTGCGGGCCTGCTGTTCCAGCTCTGCCACCGTAGGCTCTTTTGCGCCATTGTTGATGATACCGTCGATCATGCCGTAATCGTCCTCCACGGCCATCTCCGCATTTTTCAGCGGATTTTCCGGCAGGAATCCGGGGATCTGGGTAAAACCAACACTGTCACAGTAATGACAGGATACCTTACCGTCCTGCTTGATCGCAACGATGTCACTAACACTCATAGAAGGACTGTGAAAATCCGCCGGCTTTTGCAGATTAAACTGCTCATATAGTTTTTCTAGCTGCTCCGGTACCGTGCTAGACTCCCTCAGAGGAGCTGTGTAAATGAGGTCATAATTGCTGCGGTCTATGGAAATGTCATGTGACTTTAACCAATCCAGATTCATAAAGCGCACATTCTGCGGATCGTCACGGCTCACCTGATAGATGGCAAAGCAATCTCTGTTCTGGGATAGAAATGCCTGTTCGCGTTCCTGGTAATCTTCCTGTCGCTCCTTGACCTTTTCGTGGAACTGAGGGCTTTTCTCCCATTCCTCACGGTCCACGCCAAAAAGACCGCCATGATCCATGATTTCCTGCGGGTCAAACACCATGCTCTCCGTATTGTCCTCATGCAGCACATAGACGGTCAAACCGGCGGCATCCAGTTCCAGCGCCCGTTCTCTGGTAACAGGGAGCATCCCATCATAGGAGTAGCCGTATTCCTGCATATCTGGTGTGGAGACCTGCTCATCCGGCATGGGGTATTCATCCAGTGCCTGCTCCTGTGCTTCCGGCAGCTGGGAAGAAGCAGCCATCTGACTGGCCTCTGCCTGCATCTGCTGGTAGGCAGCTTCCTGCAAGGTCTCAATCATGGACAACGGTGCGTATTTTACCGAGTCTCTGCCCAAATCGTTGTCATCACAAATCTGGAGAACTGCCTTCATGCGGGAAATCTCCGGCATATCCAGCTGACCACCATCCAGCTCTTTCATGGACGCGGCATCGTAAAGGGTATAGTCCCAGCCGCTGTCACAGGATTGGATATGAAGATAGGTGGCATCGTCAATCAGAAACAAAGCCTCCTGCTGGTTGGCGTCCGCCCCCAGCACTTCCATTTCCGGCATTGCCGCAGCCAGTTCCTTTACCGCTTTTTGCACCAGAGGATTATCACGGTAATAGTCGATTGCCTGGATGCTGTCCAGGTCAATGGTCTGGCCGGTCAAAATCGGAAAAGGTCCTTCATAGTCGCTTCCGTCTTTCAGCTCAAAACCAATGCCCTTGATCCCGTTCATTCGTTCTGCCGGAATCTCCTGATAAATGCGGATTGCTTCCTCCAAAGACAGGTTATCGTGGTATTCTCCGAGGTTTGGAAATTCCATGCACTCTGCTACATAGTAGGTCAGATCGCCGGTCTGCTGTCTATCAGATACCTTAGCGGCATCTTCTGGCTGCTCTATCGGGGCGGGTTCCGGCTCTACCTTTGCATGAGGGTCGATTCCGCGCTCTTTGCAGATTTCCTTATAGTGGTGCTCAATGTCGGAGATCAAAGTGCCGGAGGTTTTGTTGATGGTCTCCAAACTGGCTCTCAGCTCTTTCAGCTCTTTGCCCTGGCTCCAGCTTGCAATATAGCCAAAGCTGTTTTCTCCTGTCTCGATGCCAAAATATTTGCAGACTGCATAGGAGATGCTTTCAGCCTCCACTTCTTCCGTGTGACGGTTTTTGATTGCCTGTTTTTCTGCGGTTGCATCTTCCTCAACTGCAAGACGCCATTCAAACTGATTTTCGTCCACATAACGCCAATCCATATCAGAAGCAAACTGTTCGGCTTCTTTTTCTGTGGCAAAATCCAACTTGAAATCATGTTTGGTTCCACCTTCACTCTCCTGCACAACCTTCCATGACGGTAGCATTTCATATTTTTTAGGGTCATGGAGCTTGCTGTGGGCAATCTCATGAACCGTGGCCGAAACTGTCTGCACCTCACTCATGCCCTGACGAATGGCAATTTTCTGATGATCAGCAGAAAAATAGCCGTCCGTATCAGCAGCCATTGCTTCAAAAGTAATCGGCACCGGTGCGCTGCGGCGCAGGGCCTCCATGAATGCCTCATAATTTGGCACATTGCCGGAAAGGGAGGAAGCAAGCTCCGGCAAAGGTTTCCCGTCGGTCTGACTCACATCAAAAACCTTGACCGGGCGAAACATGGGGATCTCGATTTCTTTTTCCTCTGTAACGATCTTTCCGTCTTTATCCAAAATCGGAGCCTTGGTATCCGGGTCCAGCTTCTGCTCCTCGATTTTCTTCTTATACGGTGTGGGAGCGATGATGGTAATGCCATGCTCGCCCTTTTTTACATGACGCTCAAACTGGTCTTTCCACTTATTGTATCCGGCTACCAAAGTGGCGTCCGGCTTCTGCATATAGATGAGCATGGTGTTGTTTACCGAATAGCGGTGAAATCGGGACATGACGGACAGATAACGCATATACTTTTCGCTTTCAAACAGTTCTTTGATGCCCTGCTCGATGCCATCTGTGATTTCCCTTAGCCGTTCTCGGTTGGTGGGTTTGTTCTCAGCCATGATTTTCAATCTCCTTTCCAAGTGTGTGATTTCTGCTGTGTGTTCTGCAATCCATGCCTTTTGTTCTTCTTCACTTTCATAAAGGAAAAGGTCCAGCAGGTATTCTACATAGGCTTTCTTCTGGATTGCTTCCACAAAACGGGGGTGCGGTTCTTCCTCCGGTGTCCTGGGAGAACGGTCGGCTTCCCATTTTTTCAGCAGATAGTAGTAATCGGACAGTACGCGATAACAGCGCTGTCGATCCTCCCGAAACTTCTGTGCCTCGGTTTTTTGCCGGACATATCTCCTGCGGGGCGGGGCCTGACTGTCATAGATCAGGCCAAAGTCCTGTGCCAGTTTCTCCGCCGCTTCTTTTGGGGAGAGGTTAAAGAGCTTTGCGGTAAAGTCGATCACATCCCCATCTGCACCGCAGCCAAAGCAGTGGAACCGCTGGTCTACCTTCATGCTGGGGTTCTTATCATCGTGAAAAGGACAGCAGGCCATACCAGTTCGACTGACTTTTATCCCGTAAAACTTTGCCGCTTCTCTGGTGCTGACCGACTGCTTGACCGCTTCAAATACATTCTCTGCCATGTGCCTTTAACTACCGGACTTTTTCACAGGGGGCTGGTATCCGGCGGCTTTCGCACGCTCACTGGCAGCTTTGCGACGCTCGGCGCTGTATGGCTCCCGGACTGATACACACCGCTTGGGGACGGTAAAGTTATGGGCGTCCTTTCGGGTGATCTGGTCGGGGTGCTTTTTTGCCAGCAGTTCCAGCTTCTCCATCAGACGGGGATCGTGGGTATAGACCTCAGCCATTGGTTCTGCCTGGTTATAGAGGAGAATGGTTTCCCGTTCCACTAAAGAGAGCTTCATCGGCTGCCTCCTTTCCACTGGTCAAATTCCAGCTTGAAGTTGGCATACTGTCCATCGTCCTCCAAAACCACAGTGGCATCGTAGGTCTTGCCGGTTTTCTCCGAATATAGCCCCGTCACACGGACACAGCCATCGTTCAGCAGCGCAGACACCACAGCTTTGGTCGGCTGTTTTTTCTTGGCAGCCCACCATTTGTTGTTTTTCCAGATTGCAAATTTGCAAGAATCATTCTGACAGAAGAAGCCTTTTTGCAGTTCTGCAACTTCACCGCCGCAGCGAGGGCATTTGCCCACCACCTCACGGGGCGGAGTGAACAGGTACTCGGTTCCCTTGATGACCTGATAAGTTCCCACCAAGTCTTTCAGCATGGTGCTGATCCCGTCCAGAAACCCCTCTGGGGCAAGCTGCCCGCGCTCGATCTCGCCCAGGCGATACTCCCACTCGGCAGTCAGAAGCGGCGATTGCAGTTGTTCCGGCAGGACCGTGATAAGGGATACTGCATCGTGGGAAGGAAGAAGCTGTACCGTTTTCCTGCTCTTTTTTCGTTCCAGAAAACCGGCAGATACCAGCTTTTCCAAAATACCGGCACGGGTGGCCGGTGTCCCCAGACCTTTTCGCTCGGCTTCCTCCGGCATATTCTCTTTTCCGGCAGTCTCCATTGCGGACAACAAGGTATCCTCCGTAAAGTGCTGAGGTGGACTGCTTTTACCTTCTTTGACGATTGCCGCAGCAACCGAAAGGGTCTGTCCTTCGGTCAGCTCCGGCAGAGCTTTCTCTGCGCCCTCTTTTTTCGGCTCTGCATCCTTCATTTTGGCACGGTAAGCGTCCTCCAGTGCTTTCCATCCGGGGTGCTTCACCGTTTTTCCTTTGGCGGTAAACTCTCCACCGGCACACGCTGCAATCACAACAGTTTCCGAATAGATATGGGGCTGGGCTACGGCGCACAGCAGACGCAGAGCCACCAGCTCCAGCACCGCTTTTTCTCCCGCAGGAAGGGCAGAAAGGTCTGCATCCTTGAGATTTCTGGTAGGGATTACTGCGTGGTGGTCAGTTACTTTCTTATCGTTGATGACCGTCTGCGGATCACAGGTAATGGCGATCCCTTTGCGAAACGGCATAGCGTTGGCAACCAGATTGACCAGCACCGGCAGGCTGTCTGCCATATCACTGGTCAGATAGCGGCTGTCAGTACGGGGATAGGTGCAGAGCTTCTTTTCATACAGACTTTGCAGATAGTCCAGGGTCTGCTGGGCTGTAAATCCAAGCAGGCGGTTGGCATCTCTTTGCAGAGTAGTCAGGTCATAGAGGGCAGGCGGCTTTTCAGACTTTTCCTTGCACTCCACCTTTTTGATCGTGACAGCTGCACCCTGACAGGTTTCTTTCAGCTGCTCAGCAGCGGCCTTATCCGCCATGCGCTCCCCAGATACGGTAAGACCGGGCAGCTCCAGCGCCACGGTATAAAAGGGAACCGGCTGAAAGGTGTCGATCTCAGCTTCTCGCTGAACAATAAGCGCCAGCGTCGGGGACATCACGCGCCCGATGTTGAGGGTTCGGTGATACAGCACGGAAAAAAGCCTTGTCGCATTGATTCCCACCAGCCAGTCGGCCTTGGCACGGCAGAGGGCAGCATCCCGAAGTCCGTCATAGTCCGCACCGGGGCGCAGGTTTGTAAAGCCTTCCCTTATGGCGGAGTCCTCCATCGAAGAAATCCAGAGCCTTTTCATCGGCTTCTTGCAACCTGCCAGCTCATAGACGCTACGGAAGATCATCTCGCCCTCGCGTCCGGCATCACAGGCATTTACCACTTCCGTCACATCCGGGGCATTCATCAGCTTTTTGAGAATATCAAACTGCTTTTTCTTATCTTTTCCTACCACCATCTGCCAATGTTCCGGCAGGATAGGCAGATCATCATATCGCCACTTGGCATACTTGGGGTCATAGCTGTCTGCATCCGCAAGACCGGCCAGGTGGCCCACGCACCAGCTGACACGCCAGCTGTTACCCTCCAGATACCCGTCCTTACGGACGGTTGCGCCGATCACCGCCGCCAAATTCTGGGCAACTGATGGTTTTTCGGCAATTACCAATTTATGTTGAGCCATGATGGTTCCTCCTCTCTTTGAGCCATCGGGACATTTCCCGGTGACAGATACCTACGCAGGGTCTTCCATAATTCCCGCAACCATAGCAGGGGTGGCTGTGGGGTAAAGAAGGAGGACGGGAAGTTTCCTTCCCGCCCTCCGGCCTGCGTGTCATCATGCGTTCATAGGGACTGTCTGTGAAACGGGTCATTTCACACTGTCCTCATCATCTTCTTCTGTGCTGCCCCCGTCAGCATCCGGTTCGTCCGACTCCTCATCCTCGGTTTCCCATTCCTCGGAATCTTCCTCTCCATAATCATAATCGTCCAGACTGTCATTGCCCTTGGTCTTAGGCTTGTTCTTAACGAGCTTCAAGTAGGCAAATACGCCACCGCCTCCCAGCAGAGCCAGCAAAAGGACTATCGCAGCCGGGTTCAATCCGGCAGGCTTCTCTTTTTCCGGCTCCGATGTTTCTGCCGGAGGTTCCGGTGCTTTGCCCGTACATTTACTCTTATCAGTTGCGCAGACCGGGCAGGCCGTATTGACTGCCCCTGCTTCACATTTTGCTGAACAGCTACACACAGCAGCCGGCTCCTCTTTGACATTTTCATCTTCCATCAGTGCCATCAAATCCGCTTCATCCACCTGGTTCAGAAAGTGAACAGCAGTCTTTTTATCCTCATTAGCCCTGTCGATCAAAATGTAAAAATAGTTGCCAGCCTTGGTGGTAACGGTAATGAGCTGCTTATTGCCACCAAAATCATCCACCAGAGCGGCATTGCCATCTGGTGTAAGTGCCGGTGCCGGTTCTGTTTCTTCCACAATCACATTGCTGTCATTGGTAGAATCCTCTGCCGGTGCCGCCGGAGCCTGTTCTGACCCCTGTGCGAAAGCAGGGATCGTAAAGCCAAATGCCACAACCATTGTCAGGCAAAGGGCGGAAAGTGTTTTGCAAATTCTTTTATTCTTCATAAGCGGTAGCCTCCTGATTATTTGATTCCGACAGTGCTGTATCTCTGCCGTGGTTCATTCCACCGGAAAGCATAGCGTTCAGCTGTGCTGGAGTCATGCGTAGCGCACGAACCATCTGAACGATTTCCAGATTCTCTGCCTCCGTTTTCTGTGCTTCCAGGGTCTTGAGCTTTTCCTGATATTCCGCAATCTTCTCACGGGTTTTCTCAATTTCCTGGTCGATACGTTCAATTTTGTTTTTTGCCATAACCGTTCACTCCTTTCCACAAAGTCTGTTACCAGTTCATCAGACCATAGCCTTTAATGCTTTGATAATTCAGGTCATAACTTTTGATCTTGCAGGCATCGCCGGAATTTCCCTCCACGGTATAAACGCGGCTGCCATCCGTACCGATCACGATACCCACATGGTCTGCTGTCCCATCCAAATCCCAATCAAAGAAAATTGCATCTCCGGGAGCCAGATTGTTATAGCCTCTTGCACCCCATTGTCCATGAGACTGGAACCACGGAACACCTTGCCACTCACAGCCAGCAAAACGCGGCTCACTTTTTCCAGCCTGGTTATAACACCAGGATACAAAGCAGGCGCACCACTCCACGCGGCTGTCAAAGCCATACCAGCTCCAATAAGGATAGCCGCCCACATTGCCGACCTGACGCTTGGCCAGCTCCACCAGCTGCGGATTTCCGGGACGGGTTCCATTTACGAACTGCACACCGGTCAAGTCCTCGGAATTGCTCATGTCAGGGGAACCACCGCCAAACAACAGCGGCTTATTGCCCATGGTCTGCCGGTAAACCTGATACATTTCCATCTGCTCCGGGGTCAGTAACTCCGACGCCACAGCGGAAATGGGCTTGCTGGTGAGTTTCACATTCAAAATGTAATACTCATAGGGGACTTCTTCCGAGGTGGTCTCGCCGGTCTCCGGGTCGGTGGAGGTCTCCGTGCGGTAGCGGATCTCCACTTCCTCAGTAAGCGTCAGCTGATACTGTGCTGCAAACACACGCGCCAGCTCTGCCTGAGCGCTCTGCCGGGTGTAACCTTGCAAGACGGCAGACAGAAATGCTGCCAGCTCATGAGGGTCATGGCCGATCATACCAAGGTCATAGCGATACTCGTCATACCCTGGGTGGCTGCTTTCAATGTTGTCGATTTCCTCCTGCAACTGGACTTCTCTGGCTGCATAATCTGCCTCCACTGCCAGCATTTCCGGTTCATCCGACGGATAAGTGGTGCCGGAGAGAACGGAACCGATGCTCTGCGCCATCATGGAGCAGGAGGACATGGTATTCATCAGCATACAGGTAATGAGGAACAAAACCCCTGCCATCAGGAAACCCTTCTTGTGGCGCATAACGAACGCCCCAGCCTGCTGTGCCTTTTCTTTTACCGTCCTTGCGGCTTTTCCGGTTTTGGACGCAGCCTGGGCGGTATTTCCGGCAGTCTGACCGGCGTGTTTGGCGGCGGCATACTGCTTTTTAATGGCCTGCTTTTGCTGCCAGCGGGAAAGAGGGTTGCTGGCAAACTGGGGATTTTCCTGCAAAGATTTCTGGTACAGAACATTTACATTTGCCTTTTCCAGTTGACGCTCTGCCTGGGCTGCTTTGCGGTACGGCTTCAGCTTGTGGCTGCGATAGCCCTCCCGCACCAGATAAGCGCCGGTCTCCACCGCCTCCTCGGACTTGTGGGCGCTTTCCACGCCCACATTGTCCTGCTCTGTTTCCCGGATCTCTTTGTGGAGCTTGCCCGCAACCAGATGGACGGGAGCTTCCCTGACTCCTTGAGAAACTTTGGAAGGTGGCTTTTTCTTGTCCTCAAAGGTCAGCTTCGAGGTCTTTTTTCCGGTATCCGGGTCAATGACCGTCTGCCTGACCTTTTTCTTTGGGATATTGGCCTGCGCCTTATCTGCTCTGGCCGCAGCTTTCTCCGCTTTACGGATCGGCTTTTCCAGTGCAGGATCAGACCGTTCCTCATCAGTAAAGCGCAGGCGCGGCTCTTTATTCAAACCATTCTCCCAGCATGAGGGAGGACATCATGTAGTGCAGCTCTGCATAAATGGCCATTCCCACAGGATCGTTGAACATACAGCCGGACAGGTAGGCATAAAACTGTGCCACCACATCGGACAGGATCTTCGCCTCTGTTCCTTCCAGAATCAGGCCGCCCATACCTTCTTTAGCACGAATGGCGCTCCAGACCTCTGCCAGACGGAGAAGCCCCACCTGACCGGTCTCATTCAGTTCGGCTACCTGATCTGCCGCCGTGCGGCACTCACTTACCGCATCGGCCATGACCGTAAGCAGCTGGCTGCGCTGGGCATTTACCGCCCTGTCAAAAAACATCAGCGGGTTTTTATTCAAAATGTTGGGGTTCATAATCATTCATCCTCCTTTTTCAATTCTTGAGGTTTGGTGGTCATAATGCGGTAAAGTTCGGTGTTCTTCGGGAAGTGATCCACGAAAGGCAGGATCGTGGAACCATAGAACAGCAGGCCCTCACCCTCACCGGAGTGTGTCACATAGCTAAGCTGGTGCGTGGAAATGCCCAGCTGCTTGGCGAGGATCTGACGGTCTCCGCCTGCCTGGTTGAGCATATACACGAAGTCGGAGTTTTCAAAGATGTTCTCTACCTCGCGGCTGCTCAAAAGGTCTTTGACATTCTGGGTAATACCTGTCGGAATACCGCCCCATTTACGGAATCGCTTCCAGATTTCTACTGTATAGGCAGCGGTCTGTTCCTCCTTCAAAAGCAGGTGCATCTCGTCGATGTAGTAGCGGGTGGACTTGTGAGCAGCGCGGTTGATGGTAACGCGGTTCCACACCTGATCCTGCACCACCAGCATACCAATCTTTTTCAGCTGCTTGCCCAGCTCCTTGATGTCATAGCAGACAATGCGGTTGTTGATGTCCACATTGCTCTGGTGGTTGAACACATTGAGGGAGCCGGTTACATAGATTTCAAGGGCCGTAGCGATATACTGGGCTTCCTTTTCCTCCTGTTCCCGGAGCAGGTTATACAGATCCTCCAGTATGGGCATATTCTCCGGGCGCGGGTCATTGAGGTAAGTCTGATAGACCAGACGCACACAGCGGTCGATGATGGTTTTCTGCACCGGCTGTAAGCCCTCCTTACCGCCCACGATCAGCTCACACAAGCTGAGGATAAAATCAGATTTGAGGGACAGCGGGCTTTCATCATCCGAGTAGTCCAGGTTCAGGTCCATCGGATTGATGTAGTTGGTGGAGGTAGGCGAGATCTTGATGACCTGCCCATGCAGACGCTCAACAAGAGGTGCGTACTCCGCTTCCGGGTCACAGATAATGACATCATCGCTGGTAAGCAAAAAGCAGTTGGCGATTTCTCGTTTTGCGCTGAAGGACTTACCGGAACCCGGCGTACCCAAAATCAAGCCGTTGGGGTTTTTCAGCAGCTTTCGATCCACCATGATGAGGTTGTTGGACAGGGCGTTGATGCCGTAGTACAGAGCTTCTTTGCCGTTCTGGAATAATTCCTGTGTGGTGAACGGTACAAAGATGGCCGTAGAACTGGTGGTCAGTCCTCGCTGGATCTCGATCTGATTGAGTCCCAGGGGCAGACAGCTCATCAGCCCTTCTTCCTGCTGGAAGTCCAGCCTGGTCAGCTGACAGTTATACTTCTGGGCAATGGAGCCTGCCTGGAAAATGTTGTTGCCAAGCTGACGGGGATTGTCCGCTGTGTTCAGCACCAGAAAGGTCAAAAGGAACATTCTCTCGTTGCGGCTCTGCAAATCCTGCAAGAGTTTTTTCGCTTCACTGCCGTAGGTAGCAAGGTCGGATGGAATGATGTCCATGTCGTATCCGGCACGAACTGCTTTTTTCTGTTCCTCGATCTTACTGCGGTCCAGGTCGGTAATCTTGCGCTTTACCGTCTTAATGGCTTTCACCTGATCCACCGACTGAATGTGCATACTCACAATGAGCGAGCTTTCCATATCCAAAAAATCAGCCAACAGACGGTCATTCAGCTCCGGTGCGAGAATCTGCAAAAAAGAAACAGCCCCGTATTTCTTGCCCATACGGAACTGCTTGCCGGTGCGGAACTCAAAGGAGCTTGGTGCAATAAAATCCTTTGTGGACAGACCGGAAGGGGCCAGCCAGTCCCATTCAAACTGAAATGGGAGCTGTTCGTCCATGTGGAATACTGCATGAAGCTGAGAAAGCCTTTCTTTACCGTCCAGCGTTCTGGCAGCTACACCAAGACGCTTGAAGTTATTAAGTATATCGGTCTCAATACGCTCCAGACGGGGCTTGGCGGCTTTGATGCTGTCTGCGTCGATACCAAAAGTCAGGTATTTGGTCTTGATGAGACCGTTGTTACCTCTGGCCAGCTGATTTTGCAGCATTGTGGTGTATTCCTCGCGGATACTGTCAAAGGCATCCCTCTGGGGCGGGATGGAAATGGAGTTAGCAAAGGTCTCCTCCGATGCCGCAAGGTTCAAAAAAGACAGCTGGAAATGAATCGAGCTGTCAAAATAATTGAGGAAATCACACCAACCCTCAAAGATTGCCGTCTTATCTTCGTTTTGGGAGAGCTGATAGTTGATGTCCTGAAACTGAATGGTCTTTGTGTAGTGGCTGTCCGATATGCGGCAGATTCCGTCCGGCCACATCCGTTCATAAGGGATACTGTCCTGCGCAGATTTTCCTTTTTTGTCCGTGCGGTTGGCGCGGGCAATGGCCGCTTCGATCTGCTTCTTATCGGCGCGGGACAGCTTTTTCTTTGTCTTTACCGGCTGCACAGTTTTTTCCTCGGTTTTCCCGAACATCCGATGCAGCCATTTTTTTATTGCGGTGAACAATGTCATACACCTCCTTATCGAGCATTTCCTGCCGCTTTAATACGGCATAAAAGTTATTGGTCTGGTAGGGACGCTGCTTGGGACGGATCACAGCTACTTTGAGAATGTTGCCCACGATCTTTTCAAGGGGCTGTCCATGCTTTTCGTACATAGCCAGCATAAAGAAGGGCAGCATAACCAGCATCATACACATAGCCGCTACACTGTTTCCGGTAGGTTTTCTGAGCAAAAAGAAAAGCGGTACGCCAATAAGCGCTCCGCCCGTAAAACAGATAAGCTGTCGCTTGGTCAGATTGAACATGACCTTTGTTTTGACTTTTGTTAAGTCCTTGGGTACGGGTACATAAGCCAATGTGGAAACCTCCTTCCGTTTTAATGCGCCTGAAAGACTGATTTTGCGAGGCTGCCGGTTTTGAACAGTGTAAAGCACAGCAGTACGGTGTAGCCCACGCAGCTCCAGATTGCCATGATGATGTCATCTTCCAGAGCGATGTTCTGCACCAGCACAGCATAAATTGCCACGCAGACGATAATGAGAAACGCCTGAAAGCCCAGCGCCAGCAGGGATCGGAGGTAATTCTGTCCCATACCGCCCCATTCTTTACCCATCATTGCAGCCATTGGAACGGGAGCCACCGAAGTTACAAGGTAGATCTCGATCATACGGCCATAAATAACGATAAAGATACAGATATATAACGCCCACATAGTAATGCCAATAAAGAGGGATTGGAACCACAGTCCGAACAGCGGTCCCAGATCCATTTCCATCAGCCTCGGTTCCAGGTCGGTCATAACTGAGGAAATGTCAATGGACGCATCCGAATTGATAATCCCCGCCGCCTGCGCCACCACGCTCTGCGCCATATCAAAGACGCCCATCACGATATTCCATGTGTTTGTGACAATGAGAATGGCGGCAGCTGATTTGAACACCCACTTAAAAATCATCCAGGTATCCACATCATGCAGGTTGTTCTTGTCTGCAATCATCTGGATCAGGTCTACGGTCATCACGATAGCCAGGATCACACCTGCAATCGGCACCATGATGGAGTTTGACAGATTCTCAATCATATTGAAAATACTGCCATTCCATCCCTGTGGGGTCTGACCTACATGTACGGATATATCCGCGACCTGCTGATTTACACTGTCAAACATCCCCGAAAGGTTGCTCATAATGCCTCCCACCAGCATTTCTTTCAGCCAATTTGTCAGGGCTTCAAGTAAGAAATCCATACGGTGTCAACCTCCTTTCCGCCGCCCCCGCAAAACTGCGGGAGCGGCAAGGATTTCATACGGAGACGCTTAGACAGAGAAAAGCCCGGAGAGCAGAGGTACAAGGACCATGCCTACCACGGCTACACCAGCACCGGCCATGAGCTGCTTCATGCCCTGGCTCTTTACTGATGTTCGATAAAGAAGTAGTAGAAGTGTAAAAATTTTGCCGTTCCTATCCGGCACTTGCGCATTGTGTCGG
>ENA-OOVX01000172-OOVX01000172.1-human-gut-metagenome-genome-assembly--contig:-NODE-172-length-18839-cov-6.343697_pt1 | contig 18839 bp, 16 predicted proteins | sample MGYA00241401_ERZ501309 | MGnify/ENA primary metagenome ERZ501309 (study PRJEB25962, sample SAMEA2042282) | human gut metagenome | biome: human gut; feature: human-associated habitat; material: faeces... | reverse complement strand
TGCAGACACAAAAAAGGCCATCTCAAATTATATTTCAATTTGAGACAGCCTCTTTTTTTATGGTAGGCTGTGAAAATCGTTTCGAGGTAAATGTATTCTCTTTTTCGTATTTTGTGAGTTGTATACTCTAAAAAAGGAAGAATTTTAGAAAAACGCACCTTATTATATGGTGTACTTCAGGTTTTTTCATACATTTGTCCCAAAATCACTAAATGGATTACAGAAATTATGCAAAATAATCTGGTAATAGTTGAGTCCCCCGCAAAGGCAAAAACTATTGAAAAGTTCTTGGGAGAGGGATATAAGGTACTTTCAAGTTACGGACATATCCGCGATTTGAAACAGAAGGCGTTCAGTATCGATATCAAGAATCATTTCGCCCCGATATACGAAGTGCCGGAAGACAAGAAGAAACTGGTAACTGAATTGAAAAAGGAAGCGAAAAAGGCCGATATGGTATGGCTCGCATCCGATGAGGACCGTGAGGGAGAAGCTATATCGTGGCATTTGTTTGAGGTGCTGGAACTCGACCCGGCAAAGACAAAGCGTATTGTATTCCATGAAATTACCAAGACTGCTATTCTGAAAGCCATTGAACATCCGCGTGACATTAATGTCGACTTGGTGAATGCTCAACAGGCGCGTCGTGTACTCGACCGTATTGTGGGCTTCGAACTATCACCGGTATTGTGGAAGAAAATCAAGCCTTCTTTGTCGGCTGGACGTGTACAGTCGGTCGCCGTGCGTCTGATTGTGGAGCGTGAGCGTGAGGTACATGCGTTTGTAAGTGAGGCTTCCTATAAGGTCACCGCTATTTTTACCGATGACAAAGGAGCTGAAATCAAGGCTGATTTAGGAAAGCGCTTTAAAACCAAGGAGGAGGCAAAGGCATTTTTGGAAAGTTGCAAGAATGCTGGATTCAAAATAGAAGATATTACTACTCGTCCGATAAAGAAATCACCCGCTGCTCCGTTTACAACTTCTACCTTGCAGCAGGAAGCTGCGCGTAAGTTGGGCTATACCGTGGCACAGACCATGATGCTGGCACAGCGGTTGTATGAAAACGGACAGATTACTTATATGCGTACCGACTCTGTAAACTTGTCGGATCTGGCACTGAGTACGAGCCGCGATACCATCCTTTCACTGATGGGTGAAAAATATGTGCATACGCGTCATTTTACAACGAAAACGAAGGGTGCTCAGGAAGCGCATGAAGCTATCCGTCCGACTTATATGTCGAATGAAACCATTGAGGGAACTTCTCAGGAAAAACGTTTGTATGACTTGATCTGGAAACGTACCTTGGCTTCACAGATGGCAGATGCTGAACTGGAAAAGACGACTGCTACCATTGCAATCAGCGGACATACCGATAAATTTATTGCAGTAGGTGAAGTGGTTACCTTCGACGGTTTCTTGCGTGTGTACAAGGAATCTTTCGATGAGGATATGGAGCAGGAAGATGAAAGTCGTCTGCTTCCCGCTTTGGAAGTCGGACAGTCGCTCGATTGTAAGGAAATCATTGCAATGGAACGTTTTACACAAGCTCCTCCGCGCTATACGGAAGCCAGTCTGGTTCGTAAACTGGAAGAACTGGGTATCGGACGTCCTTCTACGTATGCTCCTACAATTTCGACTATTCAGCAGCGAGGCTATGTAGAGAAAGGAAATCGTGAAGGCGTAGAACGTAGTTATGAAATCCTGCAACTGAAGGGAAATAAGATTACAGAAAGTACGAAAACAGAAATAACCGGAAGTGAAAAGGCAAAACTGATTCCTACGGATGTGGGTATTGTGGTCAATGACTTCCTGAAAGAATATTTCCCGCAGATTATGGATTATAACTTCACGGCAAGTGTGGAGAAGGAGTTCGATGAAATAGCAGAGGGAGATAAAAAATGGACGGATGTGATGGAACATTTTTATGAAGGTTTCCATCCGTTGGTAGAAGATACGATGGCTGCCAAGTCAGAACATAAGGTAGGAGAACGTATGCTGGGGGTAGACCCGGTAAGCGGAAAGCCTGTTTCTGTGAAAATCGGACGCTATGGACCGGTTGTGCAGATTGGTACGGCAGACGATGAAGAGAAACCTCGTTTCGCTCAGCTGAAGAAAGAATATTCGCTGGAAACCATTACATTGGAAGAAGCACTCGATCTGTTTAAACTTCCTCGTACATTGGGCGAATGGGAAGGAGCTGTTGTAACGGTGGGAACAGGACGTTTCGGACCATATATACGTTATAACAATACGTTCGTTTCTATACCTAAGAGTATGGATCCGATGGCTGTCACGCTGGATGAAGCGATAACGTTGATTCGTGAAAAGCAGGATGCAGCAGCCAAAAAGGTTATCAAGACTTTTGATGCCGATCCGGATATGCAGATTTTGAATGGCCGTTACGGACCGTATATCGCATATCAGAAAAAGAATTATAAGATTCCTGAAAATGTGGAGGCGGCCGATTTGACATTGGATGCTTGTTTCAAAGTCATCGAATTGCAAAAGGAAAAGGCTGAGGTGCGTAAAGTTCGCGGCGGCATAAAGAAGAAATAATGAAAAGAATCTTTTTGATAGGTTATATGGGATCGGGCAAGACCACACTGGGTAAGGCGTTTGCCCGAGCCATGCAACTCCAGTTCATTGATTTGGACTGGTATATCGAGGAGCGTTTTCACAAAACGGTGCAGGAGTTGTTTGCCGAACGGGGCGAAGAAGGCTTTCGTGAGGTGGAAAGAAACATGTTGCACGAGGCTGGAGAGTTTGAAAACGTCGTGATTGCAGCTGGAGGAGGTACACCCTGCTTTTTCGATAATATAGATTATATGAATCGTGTGGGTGATACCGTTTTCCTGGATGTCTGTCCTGACGTCTTGTTCCGCCGCTTGAAAATTGCCAAGGCGAAGCGTCCGCTGCTGGCCGATAAGACGGACGACGAACTGATGGAGGTTATAAAGACTGCTTTGCAGAAGCGTATGTATTTTTACGCGCAAGCTAAATATAAATTTAATGCCGAAAGGCTGGAAAGCCATAAACAAATCGGCGAATCAGTAGAGCAACTGAAATTATTATTAGACAAATAGATTATAAACGTAGACTTTATGTTGTGAAATGAGAAAATGGCGTATTGAAGATTCTGAAGAACTCTACAACATTACTGGGTGGGGTGTTTCATACTTTGGTATTAATGACAAGGGTCATGTAGTAGTAACTCCGCGTAAAGACGGTGTGGCCGTCGACCTGAAAGAACTGGTCGATGAACTTCAGTTAAGGGATGTCACAGCTCCGATGCTGGTTCGTTTCCCTGATATTCTGGATAACCGTATCGAAAAAATATCCAATTGCTTTGCTATCGCTGCCGAAGAATATGGATATCAGGCTCAAAACTTTATTATTTATCCGATTAAGGTGAACCAGATGCGACCGGTTGTGGAGGAAATCATCAGTCACGGGAAAAAGTTCAACTTAGGACTGGAGGCTGGTTCCAAGCCGGAATTGCATGCCGTGATTGCCATTAATACGGATTCAGATTCGCTGATCATTTGTAACGGATATAAGGACGAAAGTTATATTGAGCTTGCTTTGCTGGCACAGAAAATGGGTAAGCGCATCTTTCTGGTAGTGGAGAAGTTGAATGAACTTCGTCTGATTGCCAAGATTGCCAAGCAGTTGAATGTACGGCCTAATATCGGTATCCGCATCAAGCTGGCTTCTTCAGGAAGCGGTAAATGGGAAGAGAGTGGGGGTGATGCCAGCAAGTTCGGTCTGACATCCAGTGAACTGCTCGAAGCCCTCGATTTTATCGAAAAGAAGGAGCTGAAGGATTGCCTTAAACTGATTCATTTCCATATCGGAAGCCAGGTTACCAAGATTCGCCGTATTAAGACAGCTTTGCGCGAGGCTTCTCAGTTCTATGTGCAGTTGCATCAATTGGGTTTCCCGGTTGAGTTTGTCGATATAGGTGGCGGATTGGGCGTTGATTACGACGGTACGCGTTCCTCATACAGTGAAAGTAGCGTGAACTATTCCATTCAGGAATATGTAAACGATTCTATTTCTATCATGGTGGATGCCAGCAACAAGAATAATATTCCGCATCCGAATATCATAACCGAAAGCGGACGTTCGCTGACTGCCCATCATTCGGTCTTGATTTTTGAAGTGCTTGAAACAGCTTCTTTGCCGGAAATGGATGAGGACTTCGAAGTAAGTCCCAATGACCATGAACTGGTACAGGAAATGTATCAGATATGGGATAATCTGAATCAGAGTCGTATGCTGGAGGCATGGCACGATGCACAGCAGATTCGTGAGGAAACATTGGATTTGTTTAGTCATGGCATTGTCGACTTGAAGACCCGTGCGCAGATTGAACGGTTATACTGGTCGGTTTGTCGCGAGATCAATCATATCGTATCGGGATTGAAACATGCTCCCGATGAATTCCGCAACTTGGACAAGCTGCTGGCAGATAAGTATTTCTGTAATTTCTCTCTGTTCCAGTCGTTGCCGGACTCATGGGCGATAGACCAGATTTTCCCGATTATGCCTATCCAGCGTCTGGATGAGCGTCCGGACCGTACGGCTACATTACAGGATATTACCTGCGACTCGGATGGAAAGATTGCCAATTTCGTGTCTACGCGAAATGTATCACACGACTTGCCGGTACATACTGTTAAGGCAAAAGAATCTTATTATATCGGTGTTTTCCTGGTAGGAGCTTATCAGGAGATTCTGGGCGATATGCATAATTTGTTTGGTGATACCAATGCTGTGCATGTTACTGTCAATGAAAAAGGATACACAATCGATCAGGTGATTGACGGTGAGACTGTAGCAGAAGTACTGGATTATGTACAATATAATCCGAAGAAACTCGTTCGTACGCTCGAAACATGGGTTACTAAGTCTGTGAAAGAGGGTAAGATTTCATTGGAAGAAGGAAAAGAATTCCTGGCAAATTATCGTTCCGGATTATACGGATATACATATTTGGAATAATACAAAATAAGCATACAATGAAAGAGAAACTGACTATTGTAAAAGTAGGTGGAAAAATTGTGGAGGAAGCTGCTACACTGAACCAGTTGCTTTCCGATTTTTCGGCGATACCGGGTTATAAGCTGCTGGTACACGGCGGCGGACGTTCGGCTACAAAAATTGCGGCACAGTTGGGTATCGAAAGTAAAATGGTAGATGGACGCCGTATTACCGATGCTGAAACATTGAAAGTGGTCACAATGGTCTACGGCGGACTGGTCAACAAGAATATTGTAGCCGGCCTTCAGGCAAAAGGTGTAAATGCTATTGGACTGACGGGGGCTGATATGGATGTGATCCGTTCGGTAAAACGTCCCGTTAAGGAAGTCGATTATGGTTTCGTTGGAGATGTAAAGCATGTTAATGCTGAGGTACTTGTATCCCTGATTAGCCAGGGAGTCGTTCCTGTCATGGCTCCGCTCACCCACGATGGTGAAGGGAATATGCTTAACACCAATGCTGATACGATAGCGGGTGAAACAGCAAAGGCTCTTGCCGAAGCATTTGATGTTACCTTGATTTATTGTTTCGAAAAGAAGGGAGTTTTGCGTGATGCAGACGATGATGAAAGCGTCATTCCGGTTATCACTCCAGAACTTTTTCAGAAATATGTAGCCGAAGGGATCATACAAGGTGGTATGATTCCGAAGCTAGAAAATTCTTTTTCAGCTGTAGAGGCCGGGGTCTCCCAAGTTGTAATAACCTTAGCATCAGCTATCGACGGTAAGTCGGGCACGATTATAAAAAAATAATTCAAAAAAATAGGCGGGTGGGTGTAACTTTTGTGTAACTCACCCGTCATTATTATAGAAAGCAATGCGAGAAATTAGTTTCCGAAATGATATTTTGCCACTGAAAGACAAACTTTACAGGCTGGCACTCCGGATTACTTTCGATAGTGCCGAAGCGGAGGATATCGTGCAGGATACTATGATCAGGGTATGGAACAGGCGGGATGAATGGTCACAGTTCGATTCGATTGAAGCCTATTGTCTGACAGTGGCGAGAAATCTTGCAATCGACCGAAGCCAGAAGCAGGAAGCACAGAACATGGAGCTGACTCCCGAAACACAGGAAATGCCTGACGCATTGACACCCGATAAAAAGTATGAGCAGGACGAACAACTTAAGCTGGTACATCGTTTAATAAACGAGCTCCCGGAAAAGCAACGGACTATCGTACAACTTCGGGATATAGAAGGGAAAAGTTATAAAGAAATTGCCGATGTCTTACAATTGACAGAGGAACAAGTTAAAGTGAATCTGTTTAGAGCAAGGCAACGGATTAAATTAAAATATAGCGAGATAGACAACTATGGACTATAAGTACATTGAACAACTTTTAGAAAAGTACTGGAACTGCGAGACTTCCATAGAAGAGGAACAGATTCTGCGTTCTTTCTTCCACCAGAAAGAAGTTCCGGCACATTTGCTTCGTTATAAGCCTTTATTCGCTTATCAGGAAGCAGAGAAAGAGGTAAAGTTGGGTGATGACTTTGATTCACGTATTCTGGCTGAGATAGAAAGACCAGTAGTGAAGGCTAGACGCCTCACTTTACATACACGCTTTATGCCTTTGTTTAAGGCAGCTGCTGTGATGGCTCTTTTGTTTACGGTAGGCGGAGTGGTGAAACATTCCATGGATGGAAACAAAGCGGGAGTTGTGTATGTTTACGATCAGTTTGAGAATAACACACACGATCCGCAGGTAGCTTATAAAGTGGATTCGGTCAAGGCACCGATGAAGGTTTCAGAGCGACCTGTCGTAGAGAAACAATAAATTGACATTTTCATTTGCTTTTATATAAATAGTTAGTGCTTATTTAAGAAAAATCATTGATGAGGCTGTGAAGTTTCAATTCTCTCACATTAAAATTTACTAACTCAATAAAAAAGGATTACCGCGTGAGCAGTAATCCTTTTCTTGTGATACTCACTAATAATAGTATGAAATGAACGACGAATCCTTATTCGATAATTTCACCGTTTTCGGTAAACAATACGTTGGCTTCTGCACCTTCCGCGTCTACGAGGGTTATAAGATAAGTTTTTACTCCGTCTTCGTCTTCCTGATAGGCTGCACTTTTAACGGTGTATTCACTGAGGTTTTTGGCCAAGGTATCTTGTATAGCTTGGGGCAAATCTTTAATTGCAATAGGTGTGTAATCAGATGCACTCAATTCGATAGGAGTTACGTTAGTTGTACTGGTTGCTGCAAATGATACAGATGTTCCTAAACTCGCTACTAATGCTATTGCTACTAAAATCTTTTTCATAATGGTTGTTTTTTATAGTTATACAAATGTTTCTGTAAATGTAAGGACAAGCGGTGTGCCAAAAAATAAGTTTTCTATAAGTTGTTGATTATCTTTTAAATATATACACTTTGTTTTTGCTGGTGTTATGATGTATGAGGAATTATTCCTCGAATTTGTAGAGCTGGGTATGTGAAAGACACGAAAAATCTACAGCAAAAAGGTTAAGTGAGTGTTTGGTATGGGTAGATAGGAATGAATGTTTTCTGTTAAAGTTAATTGGGAAAAGAAGGTTACGGCAGAGGAGATATGCCGTTTTTTATGTAAGTTTGCTGTATGATAAGCAAAAAACAGACAATTTCCGATAAAGATTTCGGGCAGATACATTTTACAGTCCGTCGTTCGGCACGCAATATTACGATGCGGGTAAAAGAAGATGGATTGCATGTTACCACTCCTCCTTACCGGAGCGTGACGGCTTTACTCAACGCCATTGCGCCTTTTCGAGAAAAATTGCTTCATACTTGTGCGGAAATCAAGCCAAAACCATTCGACTTAAACTTTACGATCGAAGCCGAATGCTTTCGGTTAAGGCTGGAACCTTCTCCCTTGAAAAATTTCACGGTGAGTCTGAAGGATGAAACTGTCGTGATAGCTTGCCCCGTTACTGCCGATTTTACAACGGAGAGAGTGCAGACTCTGGTGAAAAATGCTGTAATGCGAGCCATGAGGAAGAAGGCAGAAGAATATCTTCCTCCGTTGGTACAATATTGGTCTCGTCAGTTTGAGCTGCCTTATCATAAGGTGAGTATTTCTAAAGCTCGTTCCCGCTGGGGAAGCTGCTCTTCGAAGAAAGATATCAGTCTGTCGTTTTACCTGATGCTTTTGCCGGCACATTTAATGGATTATGTTATTTTACATGAGCTGGCACATACCCGTGAGATGAATCACGGTCCGAGGTTCTGGGATTTATTGAACCGGATGACCGATGGAGAGGCATTGACGTTGCGCAAGGAGTTGCGTACCTATCGGCCGGCTTTTTAAAGGAGTAATGTATAAAAAATTGCCTTTCACGATGACAACGAAACAGAAAAGGTTGTATATTCGCGACGGATAAGGAAAGATGCCAGAGTGACCGAATGGGCCGGACTCGAAATCCGGTGAACGGCTTTGTCCGTTCCGTGGGTTTGAATCCCACTCTTTCCGCTTTTATGATTCGATAATATATTCCCTTGTATTTTTGTTATATGAAAGAAGTTGTATATGCAGCTTGTTTTCATTCCTTCATTTTTTCCTGATTTTCAAAAACAGGAAGGAGTTCTTTTATGCTGTGGCTTTTCGGTTGCTTTATGATTTGATAAAAAAGAGGTTATCCCGTCCTGATAGTTGGGAAAACCTCTTAGTCAAAAGTGCTTACACTTGTTATTTTATTCTGTTCTTAAATTATTGATTGGATTACTGCGTGCTGCTTTCCATATCATAGAAGTGCTGAGAATCAACATGATTATGAGTACTACTAGGATACATCCTCCGAAGATATACCCTGTGAGGTTGATTTTGAACGCAAACAATTCCAATAGGCGGTTGCTGGCAAATAGTGCAAATGCGGTTCCAATCAGAACAGCATGAATGGCTATTTTCAGAATATCCTTCAAGAAGATGAGTTGTACATCCTTTACTTGTGCTCCGTGAATGATACGGATAGCTATTTCCGAACGTCGACGGTTGACTTCATCACGGATATAGGCTATCAGTCCGATAAGTGCAATTACCAGAATACATAGTCCGACAAAGAGTATACTGTTTCTTACGTGTAACAGCATGTTGTACTGATTAGCCATTTCCAAGTCGAGGCTATATACATGTTTTTCCTGGCTGGGCATGGTGCGGCTGACTATGTCTTGTATCTCCTTTATTTGTTCTGGACCCATTTCTTTCAAACGAATGTAAAGAAGATGGTTAGGATGCGTGTTGTAGAACATCACCGTTGGGCGATCGTCGAAATCTTCCGCAACTTGAGAACCCAGATGAATTTCTTCGTACACACCACAGATAGTATAAGGACGACCTTGATGCTCTGTGATAAAGACTTGCTTACCAATAGGAGAACCTGTCCATCCGGCGAGTTTTTCCATCTTGTCGATGAAGCTACGGCTCACCATTACTTCCTGACTGACACTATCTCCCAGTTCGGTGGTAAAGCCCGTTCCTTCCAAAATGGGGATACTGAATACTTTATGATAGTCGGGGCCTACATCATACATATCGGCAATATTCATGTATTCCTTATCGTTTTGTGGGTCGTATACATTGTTTCCGCTGCATTTCATAAACATTTCCTGATATCCCCAAGTCACTCCGCTTACATTAGGAAGTCTTTTTAATTCCTGTATACAACGTTCACGTTCTACGTTCTGAGTACCGGATAGAGAAGTATAAAGTATATTCTTATATTCGAATCCGGTGCGATAATTGGTCAATGCCTGATACTGAAGTCCGATAACGGTAAGCAGGCAGACAAAGAAAGTAGTTAGCATGAACTGTACAAATAAGAGTCCCAACTTCCATTGTCGTTTGTTCTCCGTGTATCGGCGATAGGCGTAAGTGACAGGTATGCGTGTATATATATAGCCGGGCATTACTCCGCAAATTACAGCAACAGCAATAACGACCATCAGGCACAGCACTAAAGCAGTGGGAGAAAATAAGGCTCGCAAACTATGTCCCATTTGTTCTTGCAGAAAATCTTGCAGACCGAAAACAATGAGTACGGCAAGTATTAGAGCAATGAAGCAGTGCAATGCCGATTCTGCCAGTATCATACGATAAATATCCTTGCTTTCTGCTCCGTAACAGCGGTAAGTAGCAATACTTTTGGCTCGTTTCACTACCGATGAAACAACCAGCAGGATATAGTTCAGGACTGCTACTGCCAGCATGATAAAGGCAAAGATGAGGAATACGATGTTCATGATACGGTTGTATTCCGAGGATAGAAAGATCTTGCTTACAGGTTTCAGGTTCAGGTAAAACTGGCTGCCCGAACGTTCCAGCTCTTCCATCGGAGCATTGGTGTACAGCATGTGCTTGATGTTAGGTTCCAGCGTTTGCGGATCTGTACCGGGCCGCAGGCGGATATATCCGGAATAACGGTCGTTCCCCAGCCAATTGTTTCTTCCGTCTCCCATTATTTGGCCAATGGTAGGCAAAGCTACAGCAATATCTATTTTCGGCAAATGAGTATTTTCTGGGAAATCCTCAAAGACTCCCACTACCGTCAGATGAAAATCCGGGAAAATTTTCCAAGTCAGTTGTTTGCCTATAATATCATTTCCCAGTACTTTCAGCAGTTTGGCTGATATATAAGCATTGTTGGCTTTTTCCAGTCCGGTATGAGGCGCTTCTCCCATTAAGATTTTTCGTGGAAAGACCTCGAAAAAAGAGCTGTCGCACAAATAAGCATTACCTTTTATGGTACGTTGGTCAGCGGTTGTTAACAGCAGATCTTCATTCAATATGGTAAAACGAGTGGCTGCTTCTACTTCCGGACAATATCGTTTGATGCCCGGGGCAATAGCTCCCGATACGGTGTTGTGATTTTTCCAGTCATTACCTTGATGCTTATAATTTTCCTGTATGATATAGGTATCTTCCAGATGGGGAATAAAGTTATCATACGACCGTTCGAAAATTACTTCGGCAAGCATTACCAGTCCGATAGCCATTCCCACACCCAGACAGAGAATTTTTGTTAGGTTACCTTCTCCTTTTCGGAAAAGATTCTGTAGGGCTCTTTTCATCATTCGCTTGGATTGAAGTTAAAGTAAGAAGGCATATCCAGCTATATTGCCGGTATACCTCCTTACATATAGAGAAAACTTAAGAGAGATTACATTTCACTGATAGAGGATACAATCTGCCCGTCGAACAGATTGATCACACGTCCGGCAAATCCGGCATCACGCTGGCTGTGGGTTACCATTACGATGGTAGTTCCTTCTTTGTTCAGTTCGGTAAGCAGTTCCATCACTTCCAGACCGTTTTTAGAATCCAGATTACCGGTCGGCTCATCGGCGAGGATGATTTTCGGATTGGAAACTACGGCACGGGCGATGGCCACACGCTGCTGCTGACCTCCGGAGAGCTGCTGGGGATAATGTTTGGCACGATGACTGATATTCATACGCGACAGCATTTCGGTTACGCGTTTCTTGCGTTCTTCGGCAGGAATATTCAAATACGTAAGCGGAAGCTCGACATTCTCGAAAACATTCAGTTCGTCTATCAGGTTAAAGCTCTGAAAAACAAAACCGATGTTGCCTTTGCGTACATTGGTACGATCTTTCTCCTTCAGATGTCCTACCTCTTTGTTGTCCAGATAATAGTTGCCTGAAGTCGGATTATCCAATAAGCCGAGGATATTCAGTAAGGTTGATTTTCCACAACCGGAAGGTCCCATGATGGCCACGAATTCTTTTTCATTGACTTCCAAGTTTACATTGTTCAAGGCAATTGTTTCTACTTCCGTTGTACGGAATGTCTTGCAAAGGTTTTCAATCTTAATCATAGTGATAAGTATTAAATTGTTATTATATTATTCTTTTGTTTATTATTCTGCTTTTAAGTTGTCTGTCGGATTGCTGATGGCCGTTCGGTAATTCTGTACTGTAATCGTTATCAGTGTGATGAGGCTGATGACGATACAGGTCAGAATGAATACCCACGGCGTGATGGCTATCCGTTCAGTAAACTGTTCCAGCCATTTGGATACGATATACCAGGCTATCGGTGTCGCAATGACGGAACTGACTACCGACAGCGTAAGATATGATCGTCCGAACATCCAGAGAATCTGACGGGTATAGGCTCCATATACCTTTCGGATACCGATTTCTTTGCGGCGCTGTTCTGCTTCGAAGATAACCAGTCCAAAGACTCCTACCAGTGAAATCAGAATGGCAAGCAGACTGGACAGGGTAATCAACTGTTGCTGATCGGCCTCTTTCTGGTAGAGCTGACTATATACTTGGTCATAGAATTTTATATCGACGGGATAACCGACAAAACATTTGGCAATGGTTTGACGGATGTGCTTCAAGGCTGTTTCCATATTGCTTCCGGCTTTTACACGAATGTAGGCAAAAGGCAGGATATTGCTGCCGTATTTCCCGTTTGGACAGAATATGTAAGGAAGTGCTCTTGAGCGGAGTGAGGTTAATTGTACGTTGTTGACGTAGCCTTTTAGTCGCGCATTCACACCCCAGACAAAGAAGTCCAGTATTTCGCCGGCCGGAATGCCGGTTTGTTGCTGTAAGTCTTGTGTGGCAATAAAGTTCTGGTCATTGTGATAGATGGAGTCGCTGGGGAGGAAATCTTCTCCCGATACAATTTTTAAACCCATTACCTTACAGAAGTTTGTCGTGACGTCGATGTAGTAATGTCCGTGCACTTCTCCTTTATATAAGAAGGCATATTGAGTATATCCGCCTCCTCCGCCCAGACTTGATTTAGCATAGGCGATATCATCTATTTCTGCAAAACTTTTTAGGGCATTTGTAAAGTTGCGGTATTCGGAACTTTGATAAGGCATTTGTGGGAGAGAAGCAACCAGTATCTGGTCTTTGTCAATGCCTGATGTATAATTTTGCATATAGCGGTTTTGCAGAAAAATGAATCCGGCAGTTACAATCAGCACAAATGAAATGATGTATTGGAAACCGATAAGTGACATGCGGAGCCGTTTGCCTCTTCCGCTTAGGGCATAGTTTCCTTTCAGCACAAGGGCAGGAGAGAAAGAAGTCATGTACCATGACGGATAGAGTCCGGCAATGATTCCTGTCACCAGTGCAATGATTCCGGTATATCCGATGATGTGCCAGTAGGTAATCAGTGAAGGGGTGAATCCCATAAAAGAAAGTACCTTCAGGCGTATGAGTATTTCGACAATGCCCAGTGATACGAGCCAGCTTATCAGGACGGTACCGACAGATTCTGTTAATAAGGCACGGCGTAGTTCCCAGTTGCTGCTGCCCAATACTTTTTGTGTATTGATACTGCGTATGCGAACCGGAGCTAAGGCTGTACTGAAGTTGATCAGGTTGATGCAGGCGATAATGATAATCAGTAATCCGATACTTACAATCAATACCATTGTACTACGGTCCCCTGTCTTGAGGTAATAGGATGCCGACATATCGTAATAAAGCTTCTTGATGGGGAATACGTAGAGTCGTTGATTTCCTTTGTCTACAATATTCAGTCGCTTGTTGGCACCGCTGGCTTCTATTTGCTGGTTGATATCGGCTGCACTAACTCCCGGTTTCAGCCGGAAAAAGGCAAAGTAGTTCTGGCTTGCCCAGTCATCTTTTTGGTAATCACTCATCCGGATGAACATATCATTTTTAAACTGGCAGTTCTCAGGGAGGTCTTTAAAGATACCACATATTCTGAACTTATCTATTCCCTTTACCAGCCCATTGTCGCCTTCCGTATAGAGATAGGAGCCCAGGGCGTTGCCTTTAGGGAAAAGTTTGCGGGCATAGCTTTCCGAAATAATGATACTTTCAGGTTTATTCATGTCCTTGTCACTGCCTTCTACGAACTGCAATCCGATAACTTTTGCGAAATCGGGGTATACGGCCCACGGGGTTTCATAGAAATATTGCGGACTTTCAGGATTGGTGCAGAATGCCTGTTTCTGCCAGCAGGGAGCATAGATGGTTCCGTATTCGATGCCGGGTATCTGCTCGATGAGGAAATCAATCGGTCCTCGTGGAAGAGCCATGATGGAGTTATCTTTCTCTTCTCCCAAATTTAGTCCGACCAGGCGGTCGGGGTTGGGATAACACGTATCGAAGCTATATTCGTAACTTGCTTTCATCATAATCAGTATGAAAGCCGCAAAGGCAGTCGACAGTCCTAATAAGTTGAGTACGGAAGCTGTCCGAAAGCGCTTGAGTGTATAGAACAGGTTACGTAGTATTGTTTTCATAATGTTGTAATGTTTATTCTGTCTTTAAGTTTTTTATAGGGTTTTCGCGAGTAGCATTCCGGCTGATCAGATAAACAGAACCGAGCGATATGGCAGTTACGGTAATAAAGGCGATGATTCCGCTCAACCAGGGCATGGTACTTTGATAATGGGTTATCCGGTTGATTTGCATGATGCCGATGTAGGCTAGCGGAAGTGCAATTATAATACTGATAACCAAAGAACTGAATGCGAATTGTATCAGTCGCTTCATTTCTTGTCTGCTGCTCGATCCAAATACTTTACGGATAGCCATATCGCGTTTGCGTTGTGCTATGAAATATAGACTCATGGCAGTTAGCCCGAGCAAAGAAATCAGCAGGGCGGCACCGGTAAAGATTCCTATCGTATGCTGTAAATTGGTCAGGTCTTTGTATATCGCTTTTACCTGATTGTGATACCATTCCGACTCGAATGGGATCCCTTCTATTGTTTCCGAATATAGGCTGTCGAGCTCTTTTTTATAGTAGGTTAGCTCGTTGCCAGTTACTTCTATCAGAATATTCCACGGATAGATACTGTCCGGATGCATGATGGATAGCATGGTCGGGTATTGGGTATCCAGTATGGAACCGGACTTGATATCCTTGAATGTTCCTGCTACAGGATAATGCATGCTTCCCATCTGGGGACTGCTTCTTAGATAATCTGCGTCATGGCTGAGACCCAAGGCATTGAATACACTGTCGGAAAAGAAATAGGTTGTTTCTTCCGTAACCGGTAGATGGTTGTTTATGATGTTCAGATGAAACAGATGGATGAATGTTGAATCGGCTGTCAGATGTCTCCATCGTATGTTTTGTATTTCTCCTTTTCCGTTATATATCTGTACGGCATTGTTTTCTCCCTGAAGGTCGGCGGGAGTTCCTTGTGTGAAACATACCTTGTTTACAAATGGCAGTGTGCGGGCTTTGTCGCGGAATGTCTGCAACTTCTGTTTATTGACTAGTGCCGGATAGTTGAGGATATTGCCGTAACTGTATCCCAGCGGCTCATGTAAGATATTATATAGTTGGATACTTAAATAGATTGCACAAGTCAGCATGGCAAGAGTAAGACTGCTTTGTGTGATGTATAATCCGCGTAAATAAACGACTTTTGTCTTGCGTCGGAAATTACCTTTTACTATATCCAGCGGATTATATCGTGAGAGCAGGGTTGCCGGAACAAAGCCTGCAAGGAGAGAGAGCAGCAGGATACCGGCCAGATAAATGCTCAGGGTAAGAATATTTAAATCGCCAGTCAGGTCAAGGTTCACTTGTAACAAGTCCGAAGCAAATGGCTCAACGGCTCTTGCCAGTAGAAAGGCGAGAAGAAAAGCGCCTAATGTGAGCAAGAAAGATTCTGCAATCATACGCCAGAAGATATCGGGGCGTGAAGAACCCAGCAGTCTTCGGGTAGCCATTTCTTTGGCACGATAGCTGGTTTGGGCTACGCTCATGCTGATATAATTGAAGACTGCCATCAGCAGAATGAGTATTCCTACGCAGATGAAGATTACTACTTTTGTAAAACTGTATTGCAGGAAGGTACCATTCGATGGAATTTCACTGAAATGAAAATCGTGCATGGATACCCATTTTACTTCCTTCATATAGCCAAGCGCATATATCCAGTAATACTTCTTCAAATAATCGAGCATTTGTGTAGCTTTATCATTGGGATTAGTCCCTTCGTGGAAGCGGGCAAAAACAGTTGCACCTCCGGCATTGTTCATGTTGCGTTCATGCATACTGCTGCTTTTGTCAATATAGTCGATGAAATCGTATGGGACAATCGCTTCTATATCACTGGGAAATAGTGAGTTGCCGATGTTTTTCATAATACCTGTTACAGTATATGTTTCTTGGCTGTTGGCGGATAGTCGGAGAGCCTTACCGATAGCTGGTTCATTGCCAAAAAGTTTTCTCGCCCCGTTTTCGGTTAGAACAATGCTGTTTTTGTCTGTTAAAACCTGGTCGGGACGTCCTGATAGTAATTTGAAATAAAAGAACTGAAAGAAATTGTTGCGGGATGCCAAAATCTTTAATTTTACTTTTCTGGTTTCTTGTAAGACATAGGTACCGGTATATGCCAAATTGCTAACGGCACACCAGTCTTCTATTTCCGGATATTGGGTACTTAGTATTTCTCCTACCAGATAATGTGAGCCGATGTATTGTTCATTGCCAAATGCATAGATACGAGAAGCATCGGGCTGCTCTTTGTCGATACTCAGTTGTCGGCTCACCATGTTGGCTATTAACAACACGAACATTAGTGAAATGCTTAGTCCTCCCATATTCACAAGTGTGAACATCTTGTTCTTATTGAGAAAAGTAAAATATGTTTTGAGTCCTTTCATCTGTTTATTAATGGTTTGTTCGGTTATAATATAGCAAAGTGCGTGCCATTGTTGCAATGTGTTGATAATCAGGATGTATGTAAAATAATACTTAGCTGGAGGTGTCTAATAATTTGACACATGGTGTATGATTTTTAGACACTTTAATTAAATTAGCCGCTTTTGCCCTTCACGCCCTTCACATGAATGGCGTTCGGTGTATATCATGACAAATGAATATCTGGAATTTATCATGTCGATAGGGAAATATTAATAGTCGTTAGAGGGGTTGTTATCTCAGATAAGAGCAGTGACGATATTATCGGTGAAGGGCGTGGAGGGCAAAATCAGGTGTTTTTCTTTTTTAAAGGTGCCTGAACTGGTAGAAACAGCCCTTCACAGTCCTGTTGAGGTGTGCTTGTTTTTGCTCCTTTCTCGGATTTCGTAATAGTTCCCGGCAGAGGAGGGGGCTTTTTCCCTTTTTCGCATAAAATTTCATCATTTTTCTGTTCCGGACCGTACTATTACGCGGTGTCTCGGAAAATTTTCTTTCGTATTTCCTTCGGTTTTTCCCGCTGCTGTCCCACGTTTTTGTACAAAGCTTTTTGGGATTTGTACAGAACAAAATATTTTTTGTACAAAAACCGGAGGAAATTCCGGCATGTTTTTTTAGCATTGTCGGGATCTTTTTATGCGTATTGCGGATTTTTTTGCTTTTTTCTCTTGACTTTTCCGGTGGAAAAATCCGTTTTTTTAACCCGACCGTCCGTCAATGATAGAATTTATTCCTATCGGCCGTATATTTTTCATGCTTTTTTCGGATGATTCGATAAATTTTTCAGCTTCTTTTCCCGTGCATTTCTGCATTTTTCCGTCCGTCTGCAAAAAAATCTGCTGCTTTTTTTTCATCCGGATCGTCCGTTTTTTGAGACCTTTTTCGCTTCGTCGGAATAATTTTCCCTGCCTTTTTTATGTGGGGCTGAGAAAATTTTCTGTCTGTTTCCATAATTTTTTTGCTTTCTTGGAACTTTTTTAAAAGAAGAATCTGTTTTATTTTGTTTCTGTCATCGGTTTTCAGGCATGTCTTTCCTGACAATCCGGATATTTTTCAAGTTTTTTTCGTGGGGAAACTGAGAAATTTTTCCATTTCGTCCCCGTATTTTTATGCTTCTCCTGAATTTTTTCAAAAGAAAAATCCGCTTTTTTCACTTTCCATTGCCCAGTTTCGGACATGTTTTTCCTTGCCATCGGGATAATTTTCATGCTTTTTCCCGTGCAGGGAAAGAAATTTTTCTCCCCGTTTTCATCATTTTCGTACTTTTCCCGGGGCTTTTCAAAGGAAAAATCCTCATTTTTCGGAATGAATTTTCCGCCCGAACGAACATTTTTTCCATTCCTCGGGGAGTATTTTCGGATTTTTTTCGTGTCATCCGATAAAGAATTCCATCCTTCCAGAGGTATTTTTCGCTCCATCCGGCAGGAATTTTCACCTTTCCGGATTTTTTTTGCATGGTTCAGACGCGCGCGCACCTGCACGCGCGTAATAATATATTGAGTACCCCTCCCGGCTTCCTTTTCCTTATTCCGGAAAATATGCCGTAAAACATACTTGAAACACAGCGATTTATGAATTTTCTTGCAAAAATTTTGAAAAAAAGTGTTCGTAAAAGTTGGAGAAAGCGAAAAAGTGCGTAATTTTGCACCCGCTTTCGAGAGGGAAAGACGTTGAAGAGATGACAATCTGAAAGGAAACGGAGCAGGAAGCAGCGGTTCTGCGGCGGTCCAAGTATCTTACCTTAACGGCGTTAAGGGAGCGAGAACGGCAGCCGGACGGATTCAACTTCCGCCGCCAAAAAAAACTTTTTGGAAAAAAACTTTCGAAAAAGTTTGGCGGTTTCGAAAAAAGCTCCTAACTTTGCAAACGCTTTCGACAACGAACGGAAGCCACGAAAAAGAAATAGTTCTTTGAAAGACTTTAGATAAACAAACGAAGATGTAGTACAAGAAGTAGCTGTCATATATAATAATGTATATGCGGTGAAAAAGAAAGAACCGTCAATATTTGAACAAAGTAAAGACATTCGGTTACCTGAACAGAGACAAAAGTACTCGCAAGAGTAAAAAGATATTTTACAATGAAGAGTTTGATCCTGGCTCAGGATGAACGCTAGCTACAGGCTTAACA
>ENA-OOVX01000171-OOVX01000171.1-human-gut-metagenome-genome-assembly--contig:-NODE-171-length-18845-cov-4.520649_pt1 | contig 18845 bp, 18 predicted proteins | sample MGYA00241401_ERZ501309 | MGnify/ENA primary metagenome ERZ501309 (study PRJEB25962, sample SAMEA2042282) | human gut metagenome | biome: human gut; feature: human-associated habitat; material: faeces... | reverse complement strand
ATTGAAATATAAAACCAGCATACGATCTACCGCACGGTGTGATCTTTTAATCGTACCTTATGGAATTGAAATAAGACAACTAATGAACAGTATGTCACACCTGATTGCTTTTAATCGTACCTTATGGAATTGAAATAAATATTAATGTCCGATTGTGCTGTCTTGTCAAATTCCTTTTAATCGTACCTTATGGAATTGAAATGAACCAGGCTTTAATCTTAGGTTCTTACAAGGGCGCTTTTAATCGTACCTTATGGAATTGAAATAAGGAAGCACAACACTTGACGAAATCGCTGAGCGTACTTTTAATCGTACCTTATGGAATTGAAATACGGAATCTGCGACAAAGAAAATAAAATAAAAATAACTTTTAATCGTACCTTATGGAATTGAAATTTGGACTAATGTTAATACCTACGCCATCCACAATCTTTTAATCGTACCTTATGGAATTGAAATATATGAAGAAAAAGTATATAGAAGTATACGGCGACTTTTAATCGTACCTTATGGAATTGAAATCAGTCACGCCCTATTAACTTTTTGTATTACGTTCCTTTTAATCGTACCTTATGGAATTGAAATTTCAGAGTGATGTAATTGATGGTTGGAACGCTTTATCTTTTAATCGTACCTTATGGAATTGAAATCGGCTCCTGTAGTCTGAGGTTCGTCGGTAGCCTGACTTTTAATCGTACCTTATGGAATTGAAATTGCTTTCGTGCCTGATCCATTTTAGCGATTGTGTCTCTTTTAATCGTACCTTATGGAATTGAAATTTTGTTGCTCTACGTTAACTCAGTCGAAGTCTACACTTTTAATCGTACCTTATGGAATTGAAATATAACCCAGATTTGTCGTATGAAACAGAATTGAACTTTTAATCGTACCTTATGGAATTGAAATACACCTACATAAGGGCTTTCCTTGAATTCACCCTTCTTTTAATCGTACCTTATGGAATTGAAATATCCTTTAGGATGGATAACACTTGCTGTAACAGCCTTTTAATCGTACCTTATGGAATTGAAATAAAGTCCACGACGAACGTATATATTCTGCCAAAGCTTTTAATCATACCTTATGGAATTAAAATTCGATGAAAGCCACAACGATGTCACCATCCTGGGGTTCTATTAATCATACCTTATGGAATTAAAATGGATCTACGGGAATTGTTTCAAAAGTTGCTGGTATACTTTTAATCGTACTTTATGGAATTAAAATTTTCGTGGCACATGGGTAGTGGGTACGCCCGGTAGCGGCTTTTAATCGTACCTTGTGGAATAAAAATCTAAATCTATATATGAGATATGAAGATACGTTATTGTGTAACATTTTATTTCATTTTCTCACCCAACATTTTGTAATGAAATATCCTTACTTTTTGCACTTTTTAGCCTTGTCAATGAAAATAATTGTTCTGTTTTTCGGTGCAAATGAAAAAATTCGTATATTTGTCTTACTCTTAGAAGAAAAAGAAAGTATTAGAAGCGTTTTAGGCATTATCCGAAGTTCAGGAAATCCCCAATTTCATAACGATAACAAGGATAATACAAAAACGCTCCACGGGCTATCGTATATGCTGTTTTGAGCAATATGTATGTATATAGGCGTGGGGCTTTATGTATTGCTCGGTTATCAAGTATGGGGATACTTCTGAACAGGTAATACTAAAGTTCCCCACGCTTTAACTTTTATAAAAACAGCTTCAAGGGGAAGCAAGCTGACATATTTTATATGTATGAAAGCACTTAAACTAAACAACTGTGGAAGCGGTAATTTAACCTTTGTTTCGTTTGCTGAGGGTTACTATTCTTGTTATTGGATTCTTTTTTCCTGCATTTTTGTTGTTTTGTATGTGGTAGCATGTAAATTACAAATTATGTGCCATCCTTCTTTCCGTATTCATCCGCTTGTCGATTATGGATTATGACGAAGCTTGCCATACCGAGGGTGAGATATGGGATATAATCTATCGTACATTGAAAGAAATAGGTGAAGTTAGAGAGTTATTATGTACCGATGAGTTGGAAAGTGTAATGAAAAAAATGGAACTCATCGAAAAAGAAATTGATATTTTGTCTGTTTTGATATACCACTTGTGATATAATGTCATTAAAGCGCGGATTTATTTGGCAGTGTGTCTGTGGAAATTGAAACTGATTAAAAAGAAAGAAGATGGATAAGAAGATAGAGACAGTTGTCAATGAGCAACTGAATACAGAATTGTGGTCTGCTAATATGTATATTGCACTGCAAGTGTATTTTGAAAAGCAAGATTTGCCGGTGCTGGCGTTATGGTTGAAAACGCAGAGTAAAAAGAAGGCCGAGAGAATGCAAAAGTTGGCGGCCTTTTTGCTGCGGGAAGGTGCAACTGTGGATATACAGAGCTTAGTGTTCGGTACGGAACAATGGCAGAGTCCTGTCGTGGCATTGGATAGTTTATTCGAACATGAACAGTATTTTCACAAGCAAGTGAATGATTTTATGGCTTTCGTCCGGAATACCGAATATCCTGTGTTGCAGTCTTTAGTGCTCGATTTATATGTCGATGAAGTACATGTAAGTGATTTTTTTGGTCGAATTGTTGCGTATGCTTGTCAAAGAATGGAAGAGACAGTTACCATTGGAGTAAAATAGAAGAGAATATGGATTAGCCGGCAGGCTACTTTTTAAGAAAAACGAAAATGGATACTGTTGACTTCGACAGGGAGCTGATTACTTTTCGTGAGAAGCTTCTGAGTTATGCCCTTCTGATGTTTCCTGCAAAAGAAGATGCTGAAGACTTGATTCAGGAAACGTTATTGAAGGCACTCGAAAATAAAGATAAATATAATGAGAATGTGAACTTCAAAGGATGGCTGTATACGATCATGCATAATACCTTTGTCAATATTTGTAAATCAAAAAACTATTGTCTGTGTCAGCATATTACGGATAGTGGTGTTTGTGCTGAAATAGATCGTACTATGGATAGCGGAATCGATGAAAATTATAGCTTAGAGGAAATCTATAAAATGATAGACAGACTTCCTGATGATTTTCGTGTGATGATCCTGATGAGGTTGGCTGGATTCAAATATCAGGAAATAGCCGATAAGATGGGAATATCCATAAGTTTGGTGAAGAGCCGGATTTTTTACGGAAGAAAACGACTGAAGTATATGCTGTATCACTCCTGATGTTTTCAAGAAAGACTCTATGTTGTATTAAGGTGCACTTGGTGCATTGTTTTTATAGGTTGGTTTGGCCATGAGTTGACTCATGGAAAAGAAGCAGCTTCGTTGGTATAATGAGGCTGCTTCTGTAGTATATGGAGTATTATAGTTTCCTGAGTTCTTGATGTAGTCGTTGTACGGGGAGTCCCATGACGTTAAAGTAGGATCCTTTTAATCCCGTTACTCCGATAAAGCCTATCCACTCTTGTACGCCGTACGATCCTGCCTTGTCCATCGGATGATAGTGCTCTACATAAAAACGGATGTCTTCTTCACTCAGTTGGTCGAAAGTAACTTCCGTTACCGAAGCGAAGGATTTCTGAAATTCGGTCGTGGTAAGGCATACTCCGGTAATGACCTGATGTGAACGTCCTGACAGCTTTTGCAGCATGCCGATGGCTTCGGTTTCGTCTTTGGGCTTTCCCAGTACCTCACCATCAATGTAAACTATCGTGTCGGCTGTGATAATCAGTTCGTCCGGTTGCATGGAGGGACGGTAGGCATCTGCTTTTTCCCGGGCTATGTAGACAGGAATTTCTTCGCCTGTCAAGGTGGAAGGGTAGGTTTCGTCTATGCCTGGCAGAAGTTTTACTTCGTAGTCTATTCCCAAGCCGGATAACAGTTCTCTGCGGCGGGGAGAGTTGGAGGCAAGTTTGATTTTGTACTTTTTCAGATTATCGAGCATAGTGTTCCTTTCTTTCTTACCAGCCGAAGGCGGCTTCGTGTGACATCCATTTGCCTTGTGCACGCAGTACTTGTTCTACCACGTCACGTCCGCATCCGTAACCTCCGTTCCGGTGTGAGATGTAGGTACAGATGGCTTTTATCTCTGGTGCGGCATCAGCCGGACAACAGGGAAGACCTGCTAGACGCAATACTTCATAGTCGGGAATATCATCGCCCATGTAGAGTACCTCTTCAGGTTTCAGATTGTATTTCGACAGCAGTTCGGCAAACTCTTTCGTCTTGACAGCAGCACCCATATAGATGTCTGTTATGCCTAATCCTTCGTAGCGTTTGCGTACGGATTCTGTCTTTCCTCCCGTAATGATGGCTACGTGCAATCCGCATTTTACTGCCAGCTGTAGGGCGTATCCGTCTTTTATGTTGACTGTACGCATCGGTTCTCCGTTGGGATGCAAGGTGATGGTTTCGGCACTTAGTACGCCGTCTACGTCGAATACCAGTGCGCGTATTTTGGTAAGATCGTAATTTATCATAAGTTTTCTTTTAGGTTACTTGTATATTCGTGAATGTCTTTGCTTATTTGTTCGTATATCGTTGCCAGACGAGGTTCGCTTTGCAGCATTTCCAGATGGCGGTTGATAACGTTTTCATCGTAGCGTTGTGCCGGTCCGGTCTGGGCGGAAACAGGAGAAAGTTCATGAACTTTGCGGGCTGTTTCGTCGATAAGCGGAAGCATAGCTTCGAAAGGCAGTCCGTGAGCCGATAATAAGTGATCGGCTATGGCATACATGTGATTGGTAAAGTTGCAGGCAAAGACGGCTGCTATGTGCAGGTATCGGCGTTGTTCCGATGAGGCTTCGTATGCTTTACTGCCTAGGCTCAGGGCGATTCCGTTCAAAGCTTTCAGGTCGTCTTGTGTATTGGCTTCTGTAAAGAAGGAAACTTCGTGGAAGTCAACCGGACGTTGTTTGCTGAAGGTCTGCATCGGGTAGAGCACACCGTAGCGTTGGGCTTGTCCTTGCCAGATGTTCATGGGAACGCTGCCTGCGGTATGTACGAATAGGGCTTGTGGAGCGCGCCGGGTAAGTGGTGCAAGCAGGCTGTCCAGGGCAGAATCTTTTACCGATACGATGTATAGTTCTCCTTCAGAGCTTACTTTATCGATGTCGGTTGTATAGGGACATCCTAGTCTGGTTGCCAGCGTGGAAGCGGAGGCTTCGGTACGGCTGAATACCTGAAGGATGTTGTAACCGGCCTTTTGTAAGGTGATAGCAAGATGAGTTGCTACATTTCCGGCTCCTATGATAATGATATTTTTTATATTCATTGGAAAGTGTTTTTAGATGTCGGTAAATTACCGTGACGACAACCAGTAGAGTAATACTCCAATCAGCAGCAAGGCTGCGGGAAGCAGATAGCCTGACATCTGGCCTAGCAGGGAAACAACAAGGTTGATGTTCTGGATGAGCCAGATTCCGGCCAGAATAATGCCTACCGATTTGTCCGATTTAAACCAGAGAAAAATGACGGCAGCATAAAGCAGCATGGTATCTTTCTGCATGATCCATGGTAATCCGTGAGCCGAGAAGCCTATCAGGCGGTCGGCAAGATAAAGGATGCCCATCAGAGCCAGAAAGACGGCTGTAGCACGATAGGTATCTTTATGGTTCGATGCTTTCGTTGTCACGTTTATTCTCCTCCGTATTTATTGATGTGTACTTTTTCCCATAACAGATGGGACTCGTCGAACGGCTTGCGTTCCATTCCTTTGTGTCCGATGGCGATGATGGACAATACCTGAAGTTGCAGGGGAATGTCGAGTATGCCGTGTACGTATTCGTCGGAAGACATGCCTGCGGCATTATATCGTTCGCGTACTTGTATCCAGCAGCTTCCGAGTCCTAAGTCTTCGGCTTGCAGTTGAATCATCAGGGAAGCAATGGCCGCATCTTCTATCCATACGTCGCTGGCGAGCGGGTCTGCCAGTACAACGATGGCGAGTGGAGCGTCTTTCAGGAAAGAGGAACCTGTTTCTTTGCAACGTGACAGCTTGTCGAGTGTTTCTTTGTCATCTACGGCTATGAACTGCCAGCAGTTACTTCGTTTGGAGGAGGGCGACATGAGGGCTGCTTTCAGCAGGGTTACCACTTCTTCCTGTGTCAGTTCTTCGTCTGTAAACTTGCGCATGCTGCGCCGTTGCTTTATCAATTCGCTGAAACTCTTCATAAAATATCGTTTTTAACACGACAAATATAATCTTTAAACTCGTAATGCTCAAAAAAAATCATAAATTTGCGATACCATGGCTATCAGGTTGACTACATACGAACACGCAAAAGACATTCCCGATTTGCCGGGAACGAATGTCTTTCATTCTACGGAGTTGTTTCGGATATTGGAGCAAACACCCGGGTATCGTCCGGTGTTGCTGGTTGCTTCCGAAGATGACAGGCCGATTGGAAAGTTGTTGTGTGTTACACGGCGTAATTTTCGCTTGCTGGGTTTTACGAATAAAACGTATGTTTATGGTACAGGAGAGTATTTTAAGTCGAAGCACAGCCGGGAGGAAATTTTTGATGAATTGCTGACGTATTTTACACTCCGTTACAAGGAGTCTTCGTTTTTGCTGGAGTTTCGTAATCTGGAAGAGCCCTTGTTTGGTTACCGGTATTTCCGGAGGAATGGCTATTTCCCAGTACGGTGGTTGCGAGTCCGTAATTCGATACATCATGAACAGCTTGACAAGTGGATGAGCTCATCTCGTAAACGTCAGATTGCCAGAGGTCTCAAGAATGGAGCTTCTATGGAGATTGCTTCTGATCCAGAAACGGTAAAGGCTTTCTTCGCAATGCTCAAGAAATATTATTCTGCTAAAATACATCGTTATCTTCCTGATTTCCGCTTTTTTGCATCTTTTGCCGAACAATCTTCTCTTGGGGGGAAGGGTAAAATCTTTGTTATCTGTCATAAGGAAAAAGTGATAGGGGGATCGGTGTGCCTGTTTTCCGATGATACTGCTTATCTAATGTTTTCGGCAGGAATGCGCAAGAGTTATCCCTTGCTCTATCCGGGAGTACTTGCTGTGTGGAAGGCGATGATTTATGCCCGGGAACATGGATATGAGCATTTTGAGTTTATTGAAGCAGGATTGCCTTTCCGGAAATTCAGTTATCGCGATTTTATTTTGCGTTTCGGTGGAAAGCAGTTAAGTACACGTCGCTGGTTTAAAGTAAGGTGGAACTGGCTGAATCGTCTGCTTATTCGTATTTATGTCTAATCTAAATATATATTGTTATGATTGATCCTGTTTATAGTGCGGCTCCCAACCGTTACGAGAGTGGTATGAAATATCGTAGAGCGGGTAAGAGTGGTATTTTGCTTCCTGAAATATCTCTGGGACTTTGGCATAATTTTGGTGATGTGGATACTTTGGCCGATAGTCAGAAAAAGATACATTATGCATTCGATCGTGGCATTACTTACATCGACCTGGCTAATAATTATGGTCCGTCTTATGGTTCGGCGGAAGAAACATTCGGGCAGATTATGAAGAAATCGATGGCTCCCTATCGTGATGAACTGTTTATTTCTACAAAGGCGGGACATGATATGTGGGAAGGTCCTTATGGTATATGGAATTCGCGTAAGCACCTGATGGCAAGTCTTGACCAGAGCTTGAGGCGGATGAATCTGGATTATGTGGATATCTTTTACAGTCATCGCTACGATCCGGAAACCCCACTGGAAGAAACGTTGCAGACATTGGTCGATATGGTCCGTCAGGGGAAGGCTTTGTATGTAGGTATCTCAAAATATCCTCGGGAGGCTGCCGCTACGGCCTATCGTTATCTGGCAGATAACCACGTGCCGTGCCTGCTTTATCAGGGATGCTACAATATGTTTAACCATGAGGTGGAGGAAAAGGGGATTTTGGAACAAGCTTATAACGAGGGCAGTGGCTTTGTTGCCTTTTCGCCTTTGGCGCAGGGACTGCTTACGGACCGTTATCTGAATGGTATACCCGAAGATTCTCGTATCGCACGGGGAGGAAATCTCAAGAAAGAAGCTCTGACGGATGAGGTGCTTCGGAAAATAAAGTCATTGAACGAAGTTGCCTTACGTCGCGAACAGACTTTGGCCGAAATGGCGCTGGCTTGGCTGTTGAAGGACCAGATGGTTACATCGGTCATTATTGGTGCCAGTTCGGTAAAACAGATTGACGATAATTTGAAAGCGTTGAATAATACTTCTTTCTGTGACGAAGAAATTACTTTGATAGACAGCATTTTAAAATCTTGAGTAACAGGCTTTGTTGTAGAGAAGGCAGTTTGCAAAAGAGGCTAGTGGAGAAAATGGAATATTTCTGACAATGGTGATTTGTGTAAAATAAAAAATAAACTAAAAAAAGAGTTTGCAGAGAAAATAAAATAGAGAAATATTTCTTTATTCTGCACATTTTTGTTTTCTTTGTGCAGTTGATATGAACCAACTTTAGATTTTAATACCATTAAAAACAACTTGATTATGAAAATTTCTCACATCGAACATTTGGGTATTGCGGTGAAAAGCATCGAAGAAGCCCTTCCTTATTATGAAAATGTACTCGGATTGAAATGTTACAATATAGAAACTGTAGAAGACCAGAAAGTAAAGACCGCTTTTTTGAAATGTGGTGAAACGAAAATTGAATTGCTGGAACCTACAGGACCGGATAGTACGATTGCCAAATTCATTGAAAACAGAGGAATGGGAGTTCATCATGTAGCATTTGCGGTGGAGGATGGTGTGGCAAACGCACTAGCCGAAGCAGAAACAAACGGTATTCGTCTGATCGACAAAGCTCCTCGCAAAGGTGCGGAAGGCTTGAATATAGCGTTTCTTCATCCAAAATCAACGATGGGGGTATTAACCGAACTTTGTGAAAAATAATAACGGACAATGAAGGAAATGGTGAGGACATTGGCCGTTTGTTGTCATTCGGTATAGAGAAGTGGCGGAGAATTTTGTAAACATTCATTGAGTGGGTGCAGGATTCTTCGTCACTTTGTTGCTTTTAAGCGAAAAAATGTCCGCCGTTGGATGTTGTCATTTACTAATTTATAAATTTCTAGTACCATGAGTAACCAACTTGAAAAAGTAAAAGAGCTTATTGAACTACGTGCCCAGGCACGTTTGGGAGGTGGTGAGAAAGCTATCGAAAAGCAACACGCTAAAGGGAAATATACAGCACGCGAACGTATTGCCATGCTGCTCGACGAAGGTAGCTTCGAAGAGATGGATATGTTCGTAAAACATCGTTGCACCAATTTTGGCATGGATAAGAAACATTATCTGGGCGATGGTGTCGTTACCGGATATGGAACGATTGAAGGACGACTGGTATATGTCTTTGCACAGGATTTTACCGTATCGGCCGGTTCATTGTCGGAAACAATGTCACAGAAGATTTGTAAGGTGATGGATATGGCCATGAAAATGGGAGCTCCATGTATCGGACTGAATGACTCGGGAGGTGCGCGTATTCAGGAAGGTATCAATGCTTTGGCTGGATATGCTGAAATCTTCCAGCGTAATATCCTGGCTTCGGGTGTGATACCGCAGATTTCAGGTATCTTTGGTCCGTGTGCCGGAGGTGCGGTATATTCTCCTGCACTGACAGACTTTACATTGATGATGGAAGGTACTTCGTATATGTTCCTTACAGGTCCGAAGGTGGTAAAGACTGTGACCGGAGAAGATGTTTCACAAGAGGACTTGGGAGGTGCAAGCGTGCATTCTACTCGTTCGGGCGTGACTCACTTTACGGCTGCTACCGAGGAAGAGGGACTGGCATTGATTCGTAAGTTGTTGAGTTATATTCCTCAGAATAACCTGGAAGAACCGCCGTATGTAGACTGCACAGATCCGATCGACCGTTTGGAAGATTCATTGAATGAGATTATTCCGGATAGCCCGAACAAGGCTTACGATATGTATGAGGTGATTGGAGCGATTGTCGATAACGGAGAGTTCCTCGAAGTACAGCGCGATTTTGCCAAGAATATCATTGTGGGTTTTGCACGTTTCAATGGTCAGTCGGTAGGTATCGTGGCCAATCAGCCGAAGTTCCTGGCAGGTGTATTGGATTGTAATTCTTCTCGTAAGGGCGCACGTTTCGTTCGTTTCTGCGATGCTTTCAATATTCCTATTGTTTCACTGGTGGATGTTCCGGGATTCCTTCCGGGTACGGGACAGGAATACAATGCGGTTATCTTGCACGGAGCTAAACTGCTTTATGCGTATGGCGAAGCTACTGTACCTAAGGTGACAGTAACACTGCGTAAGTCGTATGGTGGTTCACATATTGTGATGAGCTGTAAGCAGTTGCGTGGAGATATGAACTATGCATGGCCGACTGCTGAAATTGCCGTAATGGGTGGAGCGGGAGCAGTAGAAGTACTGTATGCCAAGGAAGCAAAAGAAGCTGCCGATCCGAAAGCATTCATGGCCGAGAAAGAAGCTGAATATACCAAACTGTTTGCCAATCCGTACAATGCTGCAAAATATGGCTATATCGACGATGTGATAGAACCGCGTAATACACGCTTCCGTATTATTCGTGCCTTGCAGCAGTTGCAGACCAAGAAACTGACAAATCCGGCTAAGAAACACGGAAATATTCCATTGTAATTCGTGGACTATTCGATTATTAACTTCAATTTAAGAAATCTATGAGAAAAAACAGAATAGGAATATTTCTTTCTCTGCTGTTACTGGTCGGTTTCACTGCTTGTACAGAAACGAAGTCGAACAGTAAGCTGGTCATCAATGAAGTGCTGGTAGATAACCAGAGTAACTTTCAGGATGACTACGGCGTACATAGCGGCTGGATTGAAATATTCAATAGAGCATATAGCACGGCCGATCTTGCCGGATGTTTGCTGAAGGTAAGCAGTGAGCCGGGAGATACAGCTACATATTTTATTCCGAAAGGGGATGTACTGACCAGCATCAAGCCTCGTCAGCATACACTCTTCTGGGCCGATGGAAATCCCAGACGAGGTACTTTCCACACTAATTTTGTCTTAAGCAAGACTAACGCCAACTGGATTGGTTTGTACGATTCCGGTAAGAAATTGCTCGATCAGATAACCGTGCCGGCAGGTATACTGGCAGCCGACCAGTCGTATGCCCGTGTAGGGGATGCTTCGGAAGAATGGGAAGTGAAAGGAGCCAGTGCAGAGAAGTATGTGACTCCCAGCACAAACAACCAGACGATAGAAAGTAATCCTAAGATGGATAAGTTCGAACAGCACGATCCGGTAGGTATCGGTATGGCTATTTCGGCTATGAGTGTTGTGTTTTTAGGACTGATATTGCTTTATATCTGCTTTAAGTTGATTGGTAAAGCGGCTATTAAGTTACGCAAACGTAATGCTATGATTGCGCATAACATTACCGACAAGCAGGAGGCCAAGGAAAAAGGTTTGGGTGAAGCGCCGGGTGAAGTCATTGCTGCCATTACGATGGCCTTGCATGAAGCTCAGGGAGCCGATCACGATGTAGAAGAAACCATTTTGACTATCAGTCGTGTGAAACGCAGCTATTCTCCGTGGAGTTCGAAGATTTATACGTTGCGTGAAACTCCACATAAGAAATAATCATCTTAATACGTAAAGAACCATGAAAGAATATAGATATAAAATTAACGGAAACTTGTATAAAGTAACCGTGGGAGACATAGAAGACAACAATGTGCGTGTGGAAGTAAACGGCACGCCTTATACCGTAGAACTAGAGAAGCAGAATAAGCCGAAAATTAAACCGGTAGTACGTACGGCTTCGACTTCTCCAGCCGCTCCTCCTGCTGCTGTAACCCGTCCGGCAAGTGTAGGAAGCAAGGCCGGCATCAAATCACCGCTGCCGGGAGTTATCCTCGAAATCAAGGTAAAGGAAGGCGATATGGTGAAACGCGGACAGACATTGCTCATTCTGGAAGCTATGAAGATGGAAAACGATATCAAAGCAGATCGCGATGGTAAAGTTACTTCTATCAAAGTGAGCAAGGGAGAATCAATTCTTGAAGGTACAGACCTTATAATCATCGAATAATATGGGAGAGTTTAGTAGTTTCTTACAAAATAACCTGGCAGATTTCTGGACCTATACCGGTTTTTATAATGCTACTCCAGGACATCTTATCATGATCCTGATAGGTATTGTGTTCATTTATCTTGCTGTTGCCAAGGAATTCGAGCCGATGTTGCTGATTCCTATCGGATTCGGTATACTTATCGGTAATATTCCGTTCAATATGGAAGCCGGACTGAAAGTAGGTATCTACGAGGAAGGCTCAGTGCTTAATATCTTGTATCAGGGAGTGACTTCCGGGTGGTATCCGCCGCTTATCTTTTTAGGTATTGGAGCCATGACGGACTTCTCGGCTCTGATTTCGAATCCGAAACTGATGCTGATTGGTGCGGCTGCACAGTTTGGTATCTTCGGTGCGTATATGATTGCGCTGGAAATAGGTTTCGATCCGATGCAGGCTGCTGCTATTGGTATTATCGGTGGTGCCGATGGCCCGACGGCTATCTTCCTGTCATCGAAGCTGGCACCTAACCTGATGGGAGCAATTGCGGTTTCTGCTTATTCGTATATGGCTCTTGTGCCTGTGATACAGCCACCTGTCATGCGATTGCTTACAACCAAAAAGGAACGTCTTATCCGTATGAAAGCTCCTCGTGCCGTATCACATACCGAAAAGGTGATGTTCCCTATCATCGGTCTGTTGCTGACTTGTTTCCTGGTTCCTTCCGGTCTGCCGTTGCTGGGTATGCTGTTCTTCGGTAATCTGCTGAAAGAAAGTGGTGTGACTCGCCGTCTGGCTGAAACGGCCCGCGGTCCGCTGATTGATACAATTACTATTTTACTGGGACTTACCGTAGGAGCTTCTACTCAGGCATCTGAATTCTTGACTTGGGATTCCATTAAGATTTTCATTTTGGGAGCCTTGTCATTCTTCATTGCTACTGCTTCAGGAGTGATTTTCGTTAAGATATTCAATCTGGTTTTGAAGAAAGATAATAAGATTAATCCGCTTATCGGTAATGCGGGAGTATCTGCTGTTCCCGACTCGGCACGTATTTCGCAGGTTGTGGGATTGGAATATGATCCGACCAATTATCTGTTGATGCATGCTATGGGTCCGAATGTAGCCGGAGTAATTGGTTCGGCTGTTGCGGCTGGTATCTTATTGGGATTCTTGATTTAAAAGAATTTTCATAATACATTTTTAAAGATTATCGTTACCCTCTGTCAGACTGTGTGAACAGTTTCGACAGGGGGTAAATCGTATAGACTGATGCCTTCCAACGGACGTACTACAGCAGTCGTTTAACCACGGTGTTGTTTGTTTGAATATGAATAAATGTTTTTATATACGTTCTTTTTCTTATAATTTGTAATTTAATGTGGTAGTTTTCAGTTTTGTATGTGACGAATTGCAATATCTTGAAATTTAGATTGACTTTAAGTCGTCATGCTTTTGTCGGATTAAAAATAAGTTGTACTTTCGTCACCTCATTTTCGAACTTCAATTTTTTGAGGATTATGGAACTAACAGAGAATAAACTAAAGCAAAAAGTCCAGCGAAACATACTGATGGTATCAGTATTGATTCTGGTGGGGAAGTTTTTGGCGTATTACCTGACTAACTCTGTGGGTGTGCTGACGGATGCTATGGAAAGTATTGTCAATGTGGCAGCCGGAACAATAAGCTTGTTCAGCTTGTGCTTGTCGGAAAAGCCCCGGGATACCGATCATCCTTTCGGGCATGGCAAAATTGAGCTGATATCGGCTTCTATCGAAGGTATATTGATTTCAATTGCCGGAGGAATGATTATTTATGAGGCCATCAAACGATTGCTTGTACCTGATGAAATTCAGAAAGTGGATATTGGTATTTATATCATTGCTATATCGGGAGTACTGAATTACCTGATGGGATGGTATAGCATACATATCGGAAAGAAGTATAATTCCATTGCACTGGTGGCAGGAGGAAAGCATTTGCAGTCGGATACTTATTCTACGATTGGTTTGGTAGTAGGATTGATTCTCCTTTATTTTACAAAGATTACCTGGATAGATAGTGCCATGGCACTTATCTTTGGGTCTATCATCATCATAACCGGAATTTCTATTCTGAGAAAGACGACGGACAACTTACTGGATAGAGCGGATATCAATTTGTTGAAAGATCTTGCCGATACATTGAACCATAACCGAAAACCGGAATGGATTGATATTCATAACGTAAAGGTTTTAAAATCGGGAACTTCTCTGTATATGGATTGTGACCTGACTATCCCCTGGTACTATAACATTGATCAAGGTCATCGTATCGGAACTCAGTTGCAGGAGGTACTGAACGATAAGTATTCGGATCATGCCGTACTGAATATTCATCTGGACCCGTGTAACATTTTTGAGAGTCCGAAATGTGGCAAATGTCTGTGTACGGATTGTCCGTATCGCAAACAAAAGTTCAATCAGGTTGAGGAAATCAATGTCACGACGTTTATCCGCAATGAAATGGAACGTCATGAGTAAAAGAAAGATGATAAACTGATACTTGGAGCATCCTTCAAGACAAAATAAATGGTCGTATCACTACTCGAAACAGAGTTTGATACGACCATTTTATGTGTTATGATTACAATCAGTAATATTTCGAAACAGCCATTTTAGTTTTGACATTTCTTCATTTTTGTCTTTCAATGACTTAGATTGGGGTTAGCTGCTATAGCTTCCTTGGGAATCTGTAACGTATAGCGCGAATCATCTTGTTCCAGCACATATTGTTGTTTGTTCAGTGTCTTTTCGATACGTGGACGGGTTGTACGGCGAAGATCGAACCAGCGATGACCTTCGAAGGCAAGCTCTCTGGCACGTTCATTCACTATTTCTTTTACCAGTTCCACTTTGCTCAGACCTTCTACGTAGGTTTTCTTCTGGGCGTATGCTTCGGCTGTATAACGCTTTTCCATCAGTTGCAGCAGTCGTTTGCGGGCTTCGGGGAGGTTGTCCGATTGTGCCGCCGCTTCTGCACTATTCAGGTATAGCTCTCCGGTACGTATGGTACAACGGAATTCAGAGTTACCTCCCTTTTGAGATTTACGGTTTCCGTCTTTATCGGTCGGAGCAAAGTAAGCATCCGGGCGAAGGTCACCCGCCTGATACATGCTCAGGAATGAAGGAAGTACAGATACGGCCCCCTGATAATTGCTGTTAAGGGTGTATTCCAGTGCGTTGATTGCTTCTACCGACTGATAGTGGTTGGGCAACTTGAAACCTTTTACTTTAAAGTCTTCCAGTTCATTTTTAACTTTTAAAGCTTCTTCGGCCTGTGCATAAGCATTTTTCCAATCGCCCATGTAGAGATAAACACGTGAGCGGATAGCCGGAACACAGACTTTGGTAAAGCGGTAGGAGAGCGTAATATCATCCCACTTTTCTACGTTCAACAGTGTTTCGGCACTTGACAGGTCTTCCAGTACAGAGGCATAAACTTCGCTCACGGTATTGCGGAACAACTGCTTTTCCAGATCAGTATCCAGTTTCAGCGGAATCGCCTTGGTTGCCGGAGCCCCCGGTTTGGTATATGGTTGTCCGTGCAGGTTTACCAGAATGAAGTGCATATATGCGCGCATCAGGTAAGCTTCACCCGTAAGTTGAGCGATTTCGCTCTGACTGCCTTCGGTTATTTCATCGTGGTGTTCGATAATGAAGTTGGCAAAAAATAACACCTCGTAATAGTTGGCCCAGTCGAACGATACGGTAGTAGTAGAAGTTGTCGTACCTTCCCAGCGTTCGATACCTCCGTATTTATCCTGATCGTTTTTGTTACTTACAAACATTTCGTCGGCACCCATGTTGGCAAGTCCTCGGTCGGCGGGAACGGTAGTGCAGGCGTTCAGCCACAAAGCGCGATACTCAGCCAGCGTGCGAGGAATGACACTTCCCGTAGGCTGGATATCCAGATACTTGTCGCAGCCTGTCAGTAAGAGTGTCAGACAGGCAAAAAGCAAGCCAATATATTGTTTCTTCATTGTTCGTTAAGAGTTAAAAGTTAAGATTCAGACTGAATGTAAATGATTTCGGAATGGGTTGTGCATACGGGTTACCCATCGTTTCCGGGTCCAGAAAGTTGGTATAGCTCGAACCGAATACAAACAGGTTACGCCCTTCCAGTGCCATGGTTGCCTGACTGATTCCCAGTTTCTTTATTAGCTCGAACGGTAACTCATATCCCAGACGGATACTCTGTATACGCATGTAGTTCTGTTTTTTCACCCACAAGCTGGAATTCGCATACGGATTCACTGCGCCGTCGAGGAAGAGATAAGCAATGAGGTCAGTATGCCAATCTACCAGTGCCGGCATCGTACCTTTCGGATTTTCCGGTGTCCAGCGGTTCAGGATATCACGGTTTGTATTCTGACCGCGGTCCAATGACGTAAGCGAGTAGCTGGGTTGTACACGTACATAACCTCCGGCATTGAAAATACAGTTGATGCCCAGTTCCCATGCCTTATAGGTAAAGGTATTGTTAAAACCTCCCGTATAAGGAGAGTCGGCAGTTCCTATATATTCATATTTATTGCGAAGCTCCTCAGTGGTTAGGTCAGATTCTTCTACCCTGAAAAACTCTTTCATTGATTCTACTTTTCCTGTTTCCTTGTTGTAGAAAGTCATCTGTCCGTGTTCATCTATACCTGCATAAGGGAATGCAAAGATTGCTCCGGCCGGATAACCTTCACGACTGGGCGAAAGGTCAGCTTTTGGTTTTGATTCTTTCAAAACTTTGTTTTGGTTGTAGGCAAAGTTGAAAGTGGTCGTCCACATAAACGATTTGGTATGTATGTTTCGCGTAGACAATCCGACTTCGACACCTTTGTTCGTCATGCTCGCCCAGTTAATATTGGTCGAGGTAAATCCTGTTTCCAGCGGAAGTATCTGCATACCAATCAGGTCTACTCCTTTGCGGTAATAGTAATCTACGCTCAGACTGATAGCTTGGTTCAGAACGGCAAAGTCCATTCCTACGTTTACGGAATGAGTCTTTTCCCAGCGCAGCTTATCGTTGGGGGCAGAGTTTACCACAATCATGTCTTCCGTATTTCCCGGCAGGATAGGGTTGGCATTCGACTGGTATTTACCCAGCAGATACGGAGAGGTATTCTTGTCGATGTTTCCTTGCAAACCGTACGAAGCACGAATCACCAGATTATCCAGCCACTTGGCGTTTTGCGTAAACGGTTCTTCCGAGATACGCCACAAGGCACTGACCGAATACAGCGGCAGGTAACGGTATTTCTTGTCTACGCCAAACAAGTCAGAACCATCGAAACGGATACTTCCTCCCAATGTGTATCGGTTCAGCAGCGAGTACGACATGGTAGAGAAGGCCGATACATAGGCATTCTCCACATTGGTCTTGGCGTGTAACGGGAAAGCCTGTGATTCGCTGGGGAATACCACCGGCTGGTTGGTCATGGTACGGCGGTCGTATCCGTAGCCCACCGAGTAAAGTGTCGTAGCCCACGTACGACGAAGTTCCGAACCGACCATGATTTCGAATTCGTGAATATCAGCATACGTGTCGCGGTATGTACCCATAGTTTTCCAGGTAACCTGTGAATCCGAATTTTCATAATTCTTGTCGAAACCACCTTTCTTCGGAAGGAAAGAAACTCCGTTGTTACGTCGGTTCTGATGTTCCAGACGCATGGCAAAAGATTCCTGGTCGGCAATCTGTTCACGCGATGTCTTGTCGAGCTGCAATCCCACCTGCGAAGTAATCTTGAAACGGTCGTCGAAACGAAGTTCCACATCGAAGATGGAAGACAACGAATTAATGGTTGTTTCATTCGAGGTATTCTGTCGTTCCTCGAAAGTATTGAACAGTAACTCTGAGTTTCCACTTTGAATATCACTGTCGTATACATAATTTCCATCTTTATCGTATGGAGTCAGATACGGGTTGGCGATACGGGCATAGAACATCGGATTGGTAAATCCGTCGGTTGCCAGATACGAACTGTTTTTACGACGGTTCGCGAATACAGAAGCTCCGAACTTCAAGATATGATTTACCTTATAATTGGCTTTCATCACCAGGTTCAGACGGTCGGAAGACACGTTGGGAATATTTCCCTGTTCCTTTGAATATCCCAGTGACGTATAGTAAGTCGCTTTCTCGTTACCGCCCGACAAGCTCAAGTTATATTCCTGACTGAATGCATCCTGTAATAAGATATCATTCCAGTCGGTATTGATCAGACGCAAGGCGTTGATGTCATTCTGAGCCTCTTTCGAGAGAGCATCCCATCCATTTTTCTGGAAAGCATCAATTGCATTGTAACGCTTTAAGATACGGTAAACTTCTCCCTTGTCGGCATTCATGGCATAATTGCTTTTCATCAGTTGCAACTCTAAGTCAACCTTTTCCGATGCATTCAGCAGGTTCAACCGGTCAATGTTCTGTTGGGGAGACCAGGTAAGACGCGTACTGAAGTTGATTTTCGTCTTTCCTGCCTTACCGTTTTTGGTGGTAATGACAATCACACCGTTGGCGGCACGCGCACCATAAATAGCTGTTGCGGCAGCATCTTTCAGTACCGTGATGTCCGCAATGTCGGCGGGATTTAGTCCGGCGATGGACGACTGTTGTACATCGTCGATATTTTTCAGTGATTCCATACTCGGAATATCGGTACCTTCCAGTGGAATACCGTCGAGTACCCAAAGCGGGTCCTGCGTTCCATTCAGCGATGACGTACCACGGATACGGATTTTCACCGGAGAACCCGGAGCTCCTGAAGTCGTGACGGCCGAAAGTCCGGCAATCTGTCCCGAAAGCGCCTGATCAATGCTCTTTACCGTACCGATACG